>FLNU01002384.1_pt1 | contig 12859 bp, 12 predicted proteins | sample 1140361 | NCBI WGS metagenome assembly FLNU01 (sample SAMEA3878206, study PRJEB12797) | bioreactor metagenome | biome: Moose rumen | place: Sweden | collected 2011-10 | reverse complement strand
GAGCCTAAGGAATTAACGGCTGCTGTTCCATATATTTCTCCGGATACCGATATGGTCGTTTGAGTGGTTATCGTTCCTTTTATAATCTCTCCTTCATAGCAAGGGAGTGCGTCCCACTGTGCATAGAGGGTGGTGGCACCGGCGTGCGTCCATTTGGAGGAAGTGATATAATCCGTTACCGTTGCAGCCGCAAAACTACCGTCCGCGTTCAGCACTTTCGTGCCTCCCGACGACGCGGTGTAATAACCCAAGAGGTCATAACCGTCTGCCTCATGGGCGGCGAAGCCGGATAAGGTGCCGTTGAATGTAGCCACCGTAGAGGTCTTGTCCGCTCCGCTGCCCTGCGAACCGGTCTTCAGCGTAATATTCTGCGTCCACTTGGCGTAGAGCGTGGAGGCGGCGGTGAAGTCGGAGTTCTTCGCACTGGCACCGGCGGAGGTGTAGTATTGCGTACCGCTGCCTGCGGTAGCAGTGTAATAACCGCCGAAGGTGTAACCCGTCTTGGCAGGCAGGTTGGAAGCGATAGACGGCATCGCGCTGCCGTAGGTCGCCGTTACGGATGTCGCGCCTGCCGTTGTAGCCGACTGGTTATTGAGCGTGATAGTGGCGGTCTTCGCCGTCCATTGCGCCGTCAGGGTGATGTCGCTGGTGATATTCTGTATCGTCGCGCCGCCCGCGATAACCGTTCCGGCGGTTACCGTTGAGCCGCTTACCGTTACATTCACATCAGCCGTCCAACCGCTAAAGTCATACCCCGTCTTAGTAAACGCATTGGCGGTAATCGCTTGGTTGGCATTCGGACAGATACTCGTGATATTGCTCATCGTGCCGCCGGTGCCTGTCCCTTTGTTGAAAGTAATCGTATAGGTCGTCGGGCTATAGGCACTGGAAGTGAAGTCTCCTTTGCTATCCGTATAGCCCGTGCACGTCCAAAGAGTGTTGGTGGAGCTATAGGTCAGGTTTTGCGAGTAGTTCCAGTTGTTGTTGTCATACGCTGTAGCATTACTGCTGTTACGTGTGAACTGGAAATAGTCGTTATACCAGATGATGTCGGCATAATAATCCCCGCAAGCCGTTTGCTGCACTGCGGTGTTGTATTCGGACACGCCCCATGAGTGGACGAAGAACTTCGGCGAGGACTCGCACCACGTGCTGCCGCACGCCATATAGACACGCTTGGTGGGGTGATCGCCAGTGGGGTATGTTACCGTCAGTTTGCTGTTCGTGGCATCCCATGAGAACGTGTAGGAACCGGATACGGAGGTGTAGAGCTTGCAGTTGCCGTCACTCGTGTTGAAATCCCACGCCGTGGCGGTAGTAGTAAGGATACTTCCGTTATTGCCGTACCACACTGCATCGCCTGAGGCAGGTGTTTTCTTCACTTTGAACTCATAGTACGAACCGGCGTCCAGGGTGACGCTCTTGCTCCATGTCCCGGACGAATTCGTCAGACTCTCATTCGTATAGTTATCATTGTTCTTGCCGATATGTATGTCGTAGGAATCAGAAGCCGGTGTCAAGTCGGTAACAACAATGTTATCCATACGGAATTCCATCTTTTTACCTCCATTGCTACCAATATATAGTTCTTGTAAATCAATTGTGCCAGTTGTAGCAGATTGTGCAGAAACGACTTTTGAATATGTGTTTGCTTCTCCTGCTTGTTTTAACCATATATCAAACTTATCGTTGTTTAGTGTTGTTGTACCGGAGCCAGTCGGGTTGTCGTATGTTAAATCGCTCCCTGTATTATTGATAATCCATGTTATAGATAACCATGTAGATTTAGTTAGAGCTGTACTATAAATATCGGTGCCCGGGGTATTATATTGGGCTAGTGTCGGATCTGATTCTGCGGTAATACAGAAGCCTGAATGTACTTTACTAGCGTCAGCAACACTCGTCGAGTTTAAAGCATCTGTGAAACCATTTCCGATAGCTAATTGTACACCTGCTGCATTTGATGATCCTGAAATAACATTCACCCATACATCAATTGTCATTTTTATCGCGGTCGGAGCTGTCGCTGCAAAATCATTAGTTCTGATAGCAGACCAATACCCGGAGGTATTATTAAAATAAGCCTGGAAAATTCCTGTTGCATCAGTGGAATTACCACCAGTGGAATGATTAATTGCAATTCCGGTAGTATTTTTATTTGACGTGGTGATAGAGGTAAAGAGATTATCTGTATTACCAACTATCCCGGTTAAACCAGAGCTTTTTGTCAAGGCAACCTTTTGTGTATAAATTAATGAACCGCTGCCGCTGAAATCCTGCGAGAACAGCACATCTCCACTTGCTCCCCACACCTGTCCGATATTTCCGACACTCAGGCACAGCACAGCGAGCATGCAGGCTACATATTTCCAAACGGGCGTAGAGGAAACTGCCGAGATAACCCGGGATATTTTTTCGTGCCTTTGTCCGCTTACTGACGTCATACTTGACCGTCGGTTCACCGTCGGCTCACCGTCGGGAATGACATTACTTTGACCCATTCCAAAGCCTTTTGTACATTGTACATTGTCCCTTTGTACATTTAATAAAGAGTTTTTCATAATATATTGTGTTTTATTGTTATTGTTCTAATTGTACTATTTTTAGGTTCTTCTTGGGACTTGGTTCCGTGATGGTTCTGTTCTATATTGCGTTTTATTGGTTCTTTTAACTTGTTCCTTTTTGGCACAAGCTTGTTCCTTTTTGACCATTCACCGCATTGCACCTACACGTACAAAAAAGCGGCAAGTCCGTTAATATTGGATTTACCGCTTTTGGGGTTGTACTTTTAGAGCTAAAACTCTCTAATAGCTTCTTCTAATGCTCTTTCGTTAAAATTATCAGCATCTTTTTTGTCATATAACAATAAGAGGCGGATTTTCATACTCTCTTCATCAATTAACACATTCATAGTGATTGCCCTCGCTCCGCCGGACTTTCCTTTTCCTTTGGAGGATATCGGAATGCGAATCTTGCGAATATTATTTCCTAAATCTACCCCCTGCCATGGATTCTCTTTAAGAGAAATCAAGAACTCACGATAGTCATTCTTGAAAGATGGGTAATGCTTTGCAAGACGTTTGAGTTCACGCTCGAAATAACTTGACGCCTCAATTTTATAGTTCATTGAGCAGTTCCTCCGCATCTTTAAGTTGAACCAAGCCTTTATCTGCATCTTTCACTTCCTGCATCGCTGCTTTGAAATCGTTAGCCAGCCAACTGGTTTTAGTTTTTGTAGCAGGTGCTTCAAGGCGAAATACGCCAAGAGATAGAATATAATCTAACGTGCGTTGCGCCAGTTGGTTGCGTGGGTTATAGCTGAGTGTTGCTTGCATAAAAGCCTCCTTTCTTGTTGTGTTTTGCGATTTCGTTCGCAAAATTACAACAAATTTATGACATATGCAAGTTTTGGAGGCTAAAAATGCAATTTGTGTGCATTTTTGCGGTAAATCCAATATGTCAAAGATCGTATCGACCGCCACGCATAAAAAAGCGGCAAGTCCGTTAATATTGGATTTACCGCTTAACATTATATATAACACTTGCTTACTGAAGTAAACTTAAGAAATCCTCCAATTTAATGACATCTACCAGATGATAGTCAAGGTTTTTTAAAACATCGTAATGGTGGTCGTTTGTAACTATAAAACGTGCATTCGCTGCTATCGCACAATCTACAAACTTGTTATCATCCGGATCCTGTGATATTAATCCAAAATTATAGAACGGAGTGATCAACTCAACAAAAGGGCTATTAATGATCGTTTTGATAACTGACTCTGCTGTATCATGATCGGTTAGACGCTGAAGTACCTCCAAATACTCCATTATGATGTCATTAGACACACACAATGTATTCTTTCCATCTACCAAGGATTGCCACACTCCATAGTATCTACTACGAGGCGGAATGCTTTGGATCAAACAGTTGGTGTCAAGAACTATACGCATGTGCTCAGCCTAATTGATGCAAATCCATCTGATTGATTTCATCTAAACGAGCTTGGTCTAAAGTACCATCATCCCATAACTCATTTAAGCGATTTTGCATCTTAGATGAATAATACTTATACAACACCTCTTTCAACTCTATCAATCCTTGTTCTGCCTTATCCACCGAGAACATTTTTAACAAATGTACCTGCATCGGGTTAAAAACCGGAGTATGTGCTACTGCTGCTTCCATAATTGCCTCCTTTTCTTATTGTTTTGCGTTTTGCGACGCAAAGGTACAGTTTTTTCCCGATATATGCAAGTTTTTTGTGCAAAAAGTATATACTTTCTGCATTTTTGCGGTAAATCCAATATGTCAAAGATCAAATCATTTACCATTTGGTCATGTACCATGTACCATTTGGCAGGTTGCCTCTGTTTTCAGTCTCGAAGCCCGACTAATTCTCTAACCTTTCATCTCTAAACTTTCACCTTTCACGCTCCCCACACCTGTCCGACACTCAGGCAGAGCACAGCGAGCATGCAGGCGACACCTCGGACGGTACGCTTATGCTATGTACGAAGGGCTCTCGTTGCGAAGCCCCCTGTATTCCGGAGCCCCTTCGCATTAAGATTAGATAATAAGTTTAAGTTTTTCATGTTGTTATTGTGTTTTTAGTTAATATTCCGGTGTTGGTTTAATTTGCTCTGCAATTCTTTGATTAACTCAACATTCATCCGTGTAAAAGCAAAGAGTTTCTTACCGGCATCCTTCAGCGACGCACCGATTAAATAGATCGTCTGTCCGTCCAGTATCAAAAAGCGGTCATGTACATTCGCAATCTCATGAAGCGTCAGTCCGCCATACTGACTATTGAACTTCGCCTCTGCCTGGCGTACTACTGCTGTAAGTGACATCGGATTGGTGTAAATATCCACACGCACTCTGCTTTCCTTGTTTCCCATCATCGTAATGGTACTCTCGTCCACATAATTATCTATCAGCACAATCTCTTTCTTGGCAGACTTAATCAACCGCGTCACACAGTCGTATGCGTCATATATCTGCCCGTCCATAAAAATCCCCTCTCTCGGCGGTAGAGCCGTGCGGACAAACGTTTCTATTTGGTTCTCCGCTTTAGTCATCCTTTGTTCCAGCCGCTCGAACCTGTCGCTGACGGCATATCCGTATCTTAAGTAACTATTCAGCACTTTGGTCGCCCATTGACGGAACTGTACTCCTCGTTGGCTCTTCACACGGTAGCCAACGGAAATAACGGCATCAAGGTTATAGTATGCAACCTGATATATTTTTCCATCGGAGGCAGTTGTTGCAAAAAACGCAACTACTGATTTCTCTTCCAGTTCTCCGTCATTGAATATATTTCTTAAATGGCGTGATATAGTGGATTTATCCCGTTGGAACAATTCGGTCATCTGTTCCTGAGTTATCCACACTGTATCACTTTCAAGACGGACATCAAAGCGGGCTATGCCATCTTGCGATTGATACGTTACTATTTCAGCGTTATTTTGCATTGCTTTCTTCATAAATTTTGCGTATGCTTAAAATTTGTAGTACTTTTGCGGCACTTAATCCCGGTAACCTCTGATTCGTCAAGTTATCGGGTCTTGTTTTTATATCACTGTCAGCACACTGCTCAGCATCGCCACACCTTGTTCTGTAAAGGCAAAAGGCAAATACTTACTATACTCGCCGCGCCCACTTTCTATGGTGCCATTTTGGCACCTTAAAGCATTATATTCTTCACGTGTCAGTTCCATCATAAAATCCGACGAAAAACGAGAAATATTACGTTTTACTTGACGCTTCAGGTTCTTCGTCTCCACTCCATACAGCGCAGCAATATCGGAATCCAATATCACTCGCTCTCCACGAATGAAGTGAATCAATGATTGCACCTGCGCCACTTCTATCGTTGGCACCAATGCAGGAATTGTTTTTTCTATTCTCTTTGCCATCTTCTTTTCTATCTGCTTCTCATTCGTTAAGGCTCTCTTTCAACTTTAGGGTTCTGCCCGCACTTATTTAGTGGAGAACGTCTCCGAACGTTCAGACTTTTTTACTTCTTTGAGAGACGGTCGAAAAGACCGTCTCTACCGTCTTTGCACTTTCCACTTTAGGGCTCTGCCCGCACTTTCAACTTTCAACTTTTCCTCGCTCCTGCGTGTGCGCGAGACAGCGGTTGAGACGAAAAAAAACGCACCTTATCGGTGCGCTATTTGATTTTGTTCGGGCACCTGCTGTAATTTTCAGGTGCGAAGTTACTACTTTTCTACGAAAAGAATGTGTAATAATTGACTTTTTATGTGCAATTTTATGTTTTTTGCTAATTTTTTGTTCGTTTTTCATGCTTTTTATCTGCTTTAACCCCACCTTTCACACTCCCCACGCCTGCATTTTGGAGTCCCTTCGCATAAAGATTAGATAAAAAGTTTAAGTTTTTCATTGTATTGTGTGTTTTTGAGTTAATATTCAGGTGTTTATTTATCCAATAGTCCTTTCAGCTTCTCCTCATCCGGGAGTAACTCTTTTAATTGCTGTTGGCGTGTTTGGTATGTAGCCACTCCCATCGGCTTGTTATAATCTTGCAGCACATACTCTACATATGCCTTATCGGCATCCTTGCACAAAATAATTCCGATAGAAGGGTTCTCATGTGGCAGTTTTTCCTCGTCGTCTAATATGCGCAGATACGCCGCCAACTGCCCTAAATAAGAGGGTTTGAATTTGCCGCTCTTTAACTCAACCACTACCAGAGATTGTAGTTCACGATTGAAAAAGAGCAAATCTACCCAATGGTCATGTCCCAACTTATCATAATGCACTTGATTTCCTTTATAAGTGAAAGAACGACCAAACTCTATGATAAAATTCTTGATATTATTCACTATCTCTTTTTCCACAACCGACTCATCAATATCTTCGTCTCGTTCACCTAATTGCTCAACATTGATAAAATCCAGCATATACTCATCTTTAAACATCCGCATTGCCTTCATCGCTTGGCGAGGTGCTGGGATTGTAGAAGGGAAATTATTAGGCAACAAGGCTTGGTGATGGAAAACATCCGCCTTCAGGTAGTCTCTTAATGTATATTTATCCCAGTGATACAATGCCGTTTGGTGGATATAGTACGTGCGCTCCTCCAGTGTCTTAACCTTGGACAATATCTCCATATGAAGAGTAAAACCCAATGCAAAGAAATCATCCCATGTCATCTCTGACTCGGGGAAAGGATGATTTTTCTTTGTGATGCTTTCCACAATAACCACTTCACTTCCAGCCTCTTGCATTTCGTCAGCCGCGGCTGACGTTTTTACTTCTTCCATTTCGGCAGCCGTGGCTGACGAATTAAGCATTGGACTCCACGCTTCATAGAATAGCCGCATAAACTTCAAGCTTGTAGCCGAGAATCCTCTCAAGCCGGGCAATTCAGCACATAGTTGGCGACTGATAGTCTCTATAGCGTTTGTACCCCATTTACCTTCCCGTGTATGGTTAGATACATATTTTCCAATCCCGAAATACAAAGCCAACTGCTCTTCATTCACATGACGAGCCGCGCGTAACTGGCTATTCAATATCGCTTGCTTGATAGCCTGAACAGCTTCGTTATATGTCGGATCTAATTTATTTTGCATTTTTTTGCCATTTACTATTCTATTTGCTTTTCATCCGTTAAGGCTCTGTTCTTTCAACTTTCAACTGTAACTTTCCCCTTTCCACTTTCCCCTTTCAACTTTCCCCTTTCAACTTTCCCCTTTAGGGCTCTGCCCGCACTTATTTAGTGGAGAACGCCTCCGAGCGTTCAGACTTTTTTACTTCTTTGAGAGACGGTCGAAAAGACCGTCTCTACCGTCTTTCCACTTTCCCCTTTCAACTTTTAACTTTTAACTTTCAACTTTCCCCTTTCAACTTTCCCCTTTAGGGCTCTGCCCGCACTTATTTAGTGGAGAACGTCTCCGAACGTTCAGACTTTTTTACTTCTTTGAGAGACGGTCGAAAAGACCGTCTCTACCGTCTTTCCACTTTCCTCTTTCAACTTTTAACTCTCAACTTTCATCCCCGCGAAGCCCCCTGCATTTCGGAGTCCCTTCGCATTAAGATTAGATAATAAGTTTAAGTTTTTCATGTTGTTATTGTGTGTTTTTAGTTAATATTCCGGTGTTGTTATTTGGTTTCATGTTGTATCCGATAGATTTCTTTTTGCCGCTCTATCTCTCGGCGCAACTCTTCCTCTGTCGGAAGATACAATTTGTATTTAGTTGCATATAGCTGATCATTCTTTGATAAAGAAGAATAGCGCACGACATCTCCATCCGTATCCGCACATAGAATTATTCCTATCGTTGGCTTATCGTCCGGCTGTTTCCACATTTCATCAAACATCTGCAAATACATATCCATCTGCCCCACATCTTGGTAACTTAGCCTGTCTGCCTTCAGATCTACAAGCACAAAGCATTTTAGAATATAATTGTAGAAAACCAAGTCTATGTAATAGTCATTCTCCGCTGTACGTATATGCTGCTGTCTCGCAACAAACGCATATCCCTTACCTAACTCCATCAGGAACTTTTGCATATTGGAGATGATGGCTTCTTCTATCGTAGATTCAAACAAAGACGATGATTGTTGTAACCCAAGGAACTCTGCTATTACCGGATTCTTAATGTATGCAGCTTTCTCCTGCTGAAACATTCGAGTCTTATCTCGCATCTCATGAATAACCGGTTCTTTCTCCTCACTGAGCATTAGACGCTCGTAATATTGCGTGTTGATATTCCGTTCTAATGTCCTTACTGCCCACATCTGTTGAGCCGCCTCCTTCAGATACCACAGACGTGCTTTTTCCTCCTCCACGCGCATTAAACGCTCGTAATGAGACCATGACAACTGCGGATAAACAGGAATCGTATATCCAACCGATTTAGCAGACAGTGTTTGCTGATTTTGCTCTACTAACATTTTCAATTCAGTAGGCATCGTCTGCTGAATTTCCAAGTTACTGAATGTCAAGTAGAATTTACGCATGTTACGTATATTCGTTTCTGAATAACCGGAACCGAACTCCTCCTTCAATGCCGCAGATGCCAATTCAATCACATGCTTTCCATAATCTGCACGCGTTTTACCTTGCTGTTCTTGCTCCACTATACGCTGTCCGACCAACCAATTACTGATTACCTGTATGATGTTAATTGCACGATAGGCATTCCTGCGTGCAACATCTACTATTCTGCGTATTTCTGTTATAAACAGTTGCTCTGCTTGGTTATATGTCTGTATGCTTTCGCTCATTTTTCTTTGCCATTTGTTATTTCTATCTGCTTCTCATCCGTTAAGGCTCTCTTTCAACTTTAGGGTTCTGCCCGCACTTATTTAGTGGAGAACGCCTCCGAGCGTTCAGACTTTTTTACTTCTTTGAGAGACGGTCGAAAAGACCGTCTCTACCGTCTTTCCACTTTCCCCTTTCAACTTTTAACTCTCAACTTTCATCCCCGCGAAGCCCCCTGTATTCCGGAGCCCCTTCGCACTAAGATTAAACAAAAAGTTAAAGTTTTTCATGGTTATTGTGTGTTTTTAGTTAATATTCCGGTGTTGGTTTAATTTGCTCTGCAATTCTTTGATTAACTCAACATTCATCCGTGTAAAAGCAAAGAGTTTCTTACCGGCATCCTTCAGCGATGCACCGATTAAATAGATCGTCTGTCCGTCCAATATCAAAAATCGGTCATGCACATTCGCTATCTCATGAAGCGTCAAACCGCCATACTGACTATTGAACTTCGCCTCCGCCTGGCGTACTACTGCTGTAAGTGACATCGGATTGGTGTAAATATCCACACGCACTCTGCTTTCCTTGTTTCCCATCATCGTAATGGTACTCTCGTCCACATAATTATCTATCAGCACAATCTCTTTCTTTGCGGACTTAATCAACCGCGTCACACAGTCGTATGCGTCATATATCTGCCCATCCATAAAAATCCCCTCTCTCGGCGGTAGAGCCGTGCGGACAAAAAAATCTACTTTATTCTGCAATTCAACTATCTGCTCCGTATGCTCCTGCAATTTATTATCTATCCTTTGCTCTATATAGCGCAAGTGAGGATTAACCGCATAACCGCGTAACAAATAGTCTCTTAATATACGATTCGCCCACTGACGGAAACGCGTGCCCTGCACTGAATGGACACGATAGCCCACTGAAATAATCACGTCCAAATTGTACAAATTCAATTCGTCAGTCTGAGTTTTATCGCTCATGGCTCCGTGCGGAGTGGTAATTCGAATTTTTCGAACAACCACTTTTTCTACCAATTCTCCCTCCTTGAAAATATTGGAAATATGGTAGCTTATCGTTGATTTGGCTTTTTGGAACAACATTGCTATCTGCTGTTGAGTCAGCCATACTGTCTCATCCGCCAGTTGCACATCCAGTTGCACAGCATTATCCGCACTGCGATATACAACAATAGATTCCTCCGACGTGTTATATGTCTGTATGCTTTCGCTCATTTTTCTTTGCCATTTACTATTCTGTTTGCTTCTCATCCGTTAAGGCTCTCTTCTTTCAACTTTTAACTTTTAACTCTCAACTTTCAACTTTAGGGCTCTGCCCGCACTTATTTAGTGGAGAACGCCTCCGAGCGTTCAGACTTTTTTACTTCTTTGAGAGACGGTCGAAAAGACCGTCTCTACCGTCTTTCCACTTTCAACTTTCCACTTTCCACTTCTCATCCCCCGCGAATTACCCCTTGCATTTTGGAGTCCCTTTCGCATTAAGATTAGATAAAAAGTTACTAAAGTTTCCCACATCAGAGAATCAACAACTTATTATTTATTTTGTCGGCGAATTAAACGAATTGGGCGTAAAAAAACTTCGTTTTCTTGATATTTTGGTCAAAAATTACCCAAAATTATCCAAAAATTAAAATTTTTGGCGAAATAAGTGGGAAACTTTAGTTATTCTAATTCTTCTGTCCACTCTTTCAGTTTCTGTTGTAACTCTTGCTTATCGGGCAAATAGAGTGCATACTCGGAAGCATATATGTTTGCTTCCTTCGGAAGGGTCAACTCCACTAAAGCATCATTCTTTTCTTGGCAAACCAATATTCCGATAGTGGGTTTTTCATGAGGTAATCGGACATATCTGTCGTAATAGTTGACATACATCTGCATCTGTCCTAAATCCTGATGCGTCAATTTATTCGTTTTTAAATCAATGAGCACATAGCATTGCAGGATTCTATTATAGGTAACCAAATCCACAAAGAAATGCTCTTCATTAAAGGTGAATCTTTTCTGCCTTGCCTCAAAAAGAAACCCTTTTCCCAATTCAAGCAGAAAATCTTGAAGTTTGTCAATTATAGCCGTTTCCAGTTTACTTTCTGTGTACGAACTATTGGATTTTAATCCCAAGAACTCCAATGTAAGCGGGTTCTTGATAATATCTTGCGGCTTTTCTATCGTTTGACCTTCTGTCGCAAGACGCATCACTTCGTCTTTATTGCGGCTTAAGGCTAATCTTTCGTACAAACTACTCCCCACTTGTCGTGACAATTGACGGTAGCTCCATTGTTGCCTGGCACTCTCTATCTCATAAAAACGCCTTTCTTCCTCATTCTTGATGCGCATCAAAATAAGGTAGTGTGACCAGCTTAGAATAAATTGGCGAGCAGTGTCCGCCATTTTCGGAGATGACATTTGGCGAGCAGTGTCCGCCAAATTGATTTCTCCTTTCTCGCTTATCGGCAATTCGTCTGTTGGCGTAGAAGACTCAGACGAATACATGGTATAGAATTGCTTGTACTCACGCAAATTTCTATAGGACCAGCCTTCTCCATACTTCTGAGTCAAACGGGTAGAAAGAGTTTCTAAAACGCGCTTCCCATACCGGGCACGATAATGGCCTTCCTGCTCGTCTTCAACTATATATTCGCCGATTTTGTATTTGGAATACACCTCAGCCAAGTTAACGGCAGTTACTGCATACTTACGTCCCTCTTCAATAATAGCACTTATCCTATCGAACAGAGCATCCGTATTGACCGATTCTTTCTTTGCTATTTCTGTTTTCTTTGCCATTTACTATTCTATTTGCCTTTCATCAGTTAAGGCTCTGTTCTTTCGACTTTTAACTTTTAACTCTCAACTTTCAACTTTAGGGCTCTGCCCGCACTTATTTAGTGGAGAACGCCTCCGAACGTTCAGACTTTTTTACTTCTTTGAGAGACGGTCGAAAAGACCGTCTCTACCGTCTTTGCACTTTCCACTTTAGGGTTCTGCCCGCACTTTCCCCTTTCAACTTTCAACTTTCCCCTTTCTCCTTTCCCCTTTTCCCTTTCCCCGCTCCTGCGTGTGCGCGAAACAGCGGTTGAGACGAAAAAAAACGCACCTTATCGGTGCGCTGTTTGATTTTGTTCGGGCACCTGCTGTAATTTTCAGGTGCTAAGTTACTACTTTTCTGCGAAAAGAATGTGTAATAATTGACTTTTTATGTGCAATTTTATGGTTTTTTCTGTTTTTTTTGTTCGTTTTTCATGCTTTTTATCTGCTTTGACCCCACCTTTCATACTCCCCACGCCTGTCCGATATTTCCGACACTCAGGCACAGCACAGCAACGATGCAGGCGACACCTCGGAAGGTACCAAGTGACCAAGTACCAAGTGATGAAGTACGGTAGAGACGGTGTTCTTCACCATCTCTCAACAGTGACGATGTACCGCTTATGTACGAAGGAGGTACGAGGGCAAGTGCTATGCAACTGCTCTTTTTCGCGCCTTTGTCCGCTTACTGACGTCATACTTGACTATCGGTTCACCGTCGGCTCACCATCGGGAATGACAGCAGTCCGCCTGTTGTTCTTCATGACATTAGTCATGGCGATTAAATTG
>FLNU01001391.1_pt1 | contig 12867 bp, 8 predicted proteins | sample 1140361 | NCBI WGS metagenome assembly FLNU01 (sample SAMEA3878206, study PRJEB12797) | bioreactor metagenome | biome: Moose rumen | place: Sweden | collected 2011-10 | reverse complement strand
TCCTTTACACAATGGCTTGGTGGTATGGGAATTATTGTCTTATTCGTAGCTATATTGCCTCAATTTGCTGTCGCAGGCAGACAGATGTTTTTTGCCGAAGCACCCGGACCTACAGAAGAAAAACTTACTCCCAGAGTTCGAAATACGGCATCTGTTTTATGGATTGCATATGCATCATTAACACTATTGTGTGCAATTTGCTTGTGGTTTGCCGGCATGAATCCGTTTGATTGTGTTTGTAATGCGATGTCTACTCTTTCAGCAGGCGGGTTTTCCCCGAATCCGGAAAGCATAGGAGGGTATCATTCTAATGCCGTTGTTGGTATTATTCTTGCTTTTATGTTTATTGCGGGCGCAAGTTTTGTTGTACAAGCTAAAGTTATTACAAAGTTTGATATAAGATATCTTTGGAAAAGCGAAGAATTTAAGTTTTATTCAAAAGTTATTTTGTTTGTTTCTTTGATATTGGCATTATTTTTATTTTTTGAATCTCATTTCTCATTCAAGCATTCTATTGTTGCAGCTTTATATCAAGTCTTGTCACTTGCAACTTCAACCGGAAGTTCAAGTGAAAATTATCAATTATGGACATTGGATTCTAAATTAGTTTTATTTGTGGCAATGTTCTTATCGTCATGTTCAGGATCTGCAGGCGGTGGTGTAAAGATGACCAGGTGGATGATTATATGGAAATATATAAAAAATGAAATGTATAAAATACTTCATCCTTATGCTGTTTTGAATATTAAAATTGATAATGTGGTAGTATCAAATGATGTTATTAGACAGACTGTATTTTTTATCCTTAGTTTCTTTGCGATATTTGGAATTACAGCATTTTTAATAACTTTAACAGAAGAGGATATTGTTATTGGGATAACTTCTGCAATTGCATCGCTAGGCGATGTCGGCCCAGCTCTGGGTGCTGTTATAGGCCCTGATGGTAATTATTCTTCTCTTTCCGTCTTAACAAAGTTTATTTTAATTTTCAACATGCTTGTAGGGCGTTTGGAAATTATTCCGTTTTTAGTATTATTTCAAAAAGATGTTTGGACTTTGAGAAAATAAAAAAGGCATAAAACTACCCTCACCTGCAATATTTTATATCGGGAGAGGGTAGAATTTTTACTTGAATTTCTGAGAGGAAACTATCAAATCCTCTGTTATTGGTTTACTGGCATTTCAGGAACTTTTGGCTGAGGTATTTGCGGTCTTTCACCTCTTTGAGGGAATTGGCCTTTTTTGAAATCAGGACGCATACCCCTTTGTTTCATATTATTAAAATCTTTTTTAGTGCCATTTTGTAAGTTTTTTTGATGAGCCCTTTTAAAATCTTTTTGCGGAAGTCTATTTTCTACTCTGTAAATTTTTGCGCCTTTTTGATGCTTAACAACTCCAGTAGGTGGAAGCTGTCTGTCGAATCTTTCCATTTTTGGAGGCATTTTGTGCATTCCTCTGTGGTGGCAGTTGCAAGGTGGTACAGGCGGTTTTAAAAGATGTGCTGCAAAAATAATTGCAAGCAGTGTTCCTAAAAATACTGATGTTGTTAACAGTAAAAATTTTGCTGCAATTCGATAGCAATCGCATTTTGTTAATTTTTTTTCTTCATCAGACATAAATTCATCTCCTTATATTTGGTCTACATAATAATAAACGACATTGATATAAAAAAGTTCATTTTTATTTTTAAAGAGATTGAATATCAATTTCAATTTGGGTTTTCAAGTCATCCAGACTATCAAATTGAAATTCAGGTCTAATCATTTTTATAAATTCAATTTTAATATCTTTCCCGTACAAATCATCATCAAAATTTAAAATGTATGTTTCTAATGATTTTTTCCCATCTGCGGAAATGGTTGGTGATATTCCAAAATTTGCGAGTCCTTTATGCTCAGATTTATCAGGTAAAATCACTCTAACGGCAAAAACTCCATTAGGAAGTTCTACAATTTCTTCCGGATAATTTATATTGGCGGTCGGAAATCCGATAGTATGACCTATTTTCTTTCCGGGAATAACTGTTCCGGATATTGAAAAATTCCTTCCGAGCATGGAGTTAACTAAAGGTATCGTTCCAGACTTTATGTGTCTTCGTATTGCTGAACTGCTTATAATTTCCCCAAAAATTGTCTGAGGAGGTGTCGCAGCATAAAGATAATTATACCTGCATTGACAATTTGCTAAAAAATTTACACCACCGGAGCGTCCAACCCCAAAATGATGATTAAAGCCGGTAGAGATTGCAATAGGTGAAAAATATTTTACAAGAATATCTTCTAAATACTGTGTTGGATTTAATTTAAATATACTTTCAAAATCTAACTCTATAATATAATTTACACCTAAATCTTCAATTAAGTCATATTTATCTTTTGTTGAAATGATGTATTTTTTTTGCAAGTCATTCAGATAATGTTCCGGATGTTTTTCAAAAGTTAAAACCGCAGACTTACATCTTGAGGAATGTGCCAATTCAACAGCACAACCAATTACTGCTTGATGTCCCAAATGTACCCCGTCAAAAAAACCTAAAGCAAGAGATAAATTTGGGATTTTTCGTAAGCCTGTAATAATTTCCATAATTAAATTATATTCTAAAAAGTAAAAATGTAAAAATTGTAAATTATGTTAATCAAAACAAAATTCCGACAATTGCAGCTGAAAGATACCCGGTTAATGTTCCGCAAATTAGCGCTCTAACACCTAGTCTGGCAAGATTCTTTCTCTGGTTAGGTGCGAGTTCTCCTATACCTCCAAGTTGAATTGCAATAGAACCAAAATTAGCAAAGTTACATATTGCAACGCTTGCAATTAAAAAAGATTTCTGTGACAAAGCGGATGACAAATGGGTTAAATCAACAAATGCAACCATTTCGTTTAATACTAATTTTGTCCCCATTAAGCTTCCAACGGTTGCCGCTTCCTTAAACGGTACTCCCATAGAAAAGGCAAAAAGCGCAAAAATTTTGCCTAAAATCATTTTTAAAGAAAGATTTGTTAAGTCAAAACTTGCAAAATTTATGTGCAAATAATTCACTACCGCATTTCCTGCTATACCTAAAAACCAATCAAGCATTGCTACTAACGCAACAAGAGCCAATATCATTGCTATAACATTCAATGCGACTTTCATACCTTCTGAAGCTCCGGCTGAAATTGCGTCAAATACGTTTATATGTGTACGCTTTCTTTTACTGTATGTAATTGAAAAATTTTCGCTGGTTTCCGGTGTATGAGTCTCAGGGTAAACTATTTTTGATATAACAAAAGCTCCTGGAACAGCCATAATCGAGGCTGCAAGTATATATTGAGCGGGAATTCCCATTCCAATATATATAGGCATTGTTGCTCCTGAAATACATGCCATGCTGCCTGCCATTGAAGCTAATAGTTCAGAACGAGTCAGTTTTTCCAGATATGGTCTAATCATAATTTGTGCTGAAATTTGACCTACAAATGCACTTGCAACATTTGATAATGCTTCAGCTCCACTAACGTTCATTATCTTATTCATCGCTCGTCCGAATATAGGAACTATTCTTTGCATAATACCGTAATAGTATAAAATATTCACTAATATCATCATAAATATCAATGATGATATTAATTGCAAGGCAAATATATTTGCTCCGCTACCCCATACTAATACAAGTTTCACATTACTTATTAACGGACCAAAAACAAACTCCCCTCCATTTAAAGCAAAATCAAGAATTTTTTGAATAAACATTCCCAAACCCATAAAAAGTTTTTCTCCAATAGGAACTTTGAAAATAAAAATCGCAAATAATACTTGAAGTACAAAACCTATACTTATTGTTTTATAGTTTATAGCTTTGCGATTATTTGACATTGCGTATGCAATACCAAAAATTAATAATATTCCTAAAATTCCAATTAATCTATCCATAATTCCTGCTTACCCTATGAACTTATTTTTTATTAAAGAATCCCATAATTTTGTCAATAAGACCCTCAGATTCTTCTGCATCTGTAGCTCCCAAAGATTCAAGTTTATTTAATTTATCTTGAGCCATTTTAATTTCAACAGGATCAGTTGCTAAATCCATGTATTTTTGATACATTTCGGAAGCTTTTGAATTTGCCTTAATTTTTTCATAAACATTTGCAAGTTCCTTTATAACTGGTAAATCTCTTTCATCAGCCTCATAAGCTTTTTCGAGATATTGAGCTTGCATTCTGTAATCTCCTAAGCCTTCACGGTATTGAGCGAGTTTTTTTAGAGCTTCTTTATTCTTTGAATCTATTTTAATAATCTTTTCATAATACTCAGAAGCATGATCAACTTCGCCATTTTCCGTCAAAATTTGTGCAAGTTCAAAAAGCAAATCTACATCGTCGTCTTTAATTTGAACTGCATTTAAAAATTCGTGAGTCGCCATATCAATATCTTTTCTTAAAAGATGATATCTTCCCCAGTTTAGATAAGAATTGTATTCATCTCCTTTTTCATCAAATACAAGAGCTCGCATTTGATATGTTAAAGGAGAACCAGGCATTGCTTTGTTGTATAAATCTATAAATTCTAAAGCCTTATCAAAATCCTTTGCAGAATAATAATACTGTGCCATTAGGGTATAATATCTTGGAGACGTTTTTAATTCTTCCGGCAAATTATTTAATATTCCGTACGCTTCATCAACTTGTTTAAGTTCTAGCATACATTGGATTTTAAGAAGCTCATCTTTTGTATATTCAAGGGCTTTTGAGGCATTTCCGCTTTTTAGATAAACTGCCGCTAATCCTTCGTTAACCTTTAAAGTGTCAAATCCTTTTTGTTTCGCTTTCATAAGTGTATCGATTGCACTCGGATAAGCTTCATCACGGATATAAAGATCTGCAAGTTCTAAAAACATCTCTTCGTGCAAATCTTCGCCTTCTAACAGCATATTAAATTCGTCAATTGCTTTTAGCGTATTTCCGCTCTGACGATACAAATTCGCAAGAGTCATTCTTGTCATTGCTGCTTGTACTGGCTCTTTTGCTGCAGCAACGGCTTTTTTAAAATCATTTATTGCAAATTCAAGTTTTCCTTCAAGAGAGTTTTTGTTACCTCTGTAAATATAATATTTATATTTATCTGTATTTTCATATATAGAGATTAACTGTTCGTATGCTAATCCATTCATCAAATCTCTTTTCAAAATTTCGTTATAATAGTTAGCTGCTTCGTCTTTTTTGTCAAGAATAAGTGCGATATGTCCCAATCTTTCCATAATACCTAAGTCGTCAGGTGATTGTCTTAGGACCTCTTTATACGCTTCAAATGCTTTATCGTATTCTTCATTTGCCTCAAACTGTTCGGCTAATTGTAAGCTCATTATTATACTCCTTATAAAATAAATTTCCCTATGCAAATAATATCATTAATATACATTTTTTCAAAGTCATTAATTAAACATATTTTGTGTTTTTTGTATTCCGTTATTAAAGTAAAATTCTATTCCTTCAATACTTTTTTTTAGAACCGGTTTTAATTCTTCAAGTTGTTCTTTTGAAAAATTTTGTAAAACAAAAGCTTCGGATGGTATTGCCGGTTGCGGTCCTATTCCTATTTTTAATCTTGCAAATTCTGAACTTGAAAGATGCTTTATAATTGATTTTATTCCATTATGTCCCCCATCAGAGCCATTTGCCCGAAATCGAATTTTCCCCAATGGAAGAGATAAATCATCATATATAACTATTATGTCTTTTAAATCAATTTTGTAATAATCCATTACGGCTCGAATGGATTCACCTGATAAATTCATAAAAGTTGTTGGTTTGATAAGAAGAAAGTCTTCTTCTACTTGTTTGAATTTTGTAATAAAACATTTCAATTTTTTATCTTCTTTAAAGTTTAAATTGAGGTTTAGGGCGATTTTATCCGCAATCATAAAACCTGCATTATGTCTTGTAAAACAATATTTTTCTCCAATATTTCCCAAACCTGCAATTAGTTTCATAATATTCCTTCAATTATAGTTCCTACTTATATTTAATATTTTAACCCAAATAAATATTACCACGTTGATATAGAAAGATTATGCTTAACAAAAAGATAAAAAATAAATACATTTATTATGCAAAGAGGTAAATAATATGAAAAATCAGATGAAAACAAAAACAAGTTCTCAAAAAGTTTCCGATTTTTTGGAAAAGAATTCTATCCATAAAAAAGATTTTGCGGAAATGATTGGTGTAACACTTTCTTATGTGTATAATTTGATTGATGAAACAATACCATTTTCAACAAGAACAACTACATTAGAACGTATTGCAACTGTTATGGATGTTCCTCCGGAAGAATTTGAAGAGTATAAAATTCCTCAAGAACCGATACTTCAAGATGATACGGTAGATTTTCTAAAAACAGTAATGCACGAGAAAAAAATAAGTATTGTAAATTTTTTAAAATCGTTTCCCCGAAAAAAAAGAGTAGAAATAGTCGATATATTGCGTGGAGCATTACCGATACCAATTGATTTTAAAGAACTTTTGACGATGGGGCAAATATTAGACCTTGAAAAAAATGAAATATATAATATTTGGGAAGATAGGTTGAAACAAGTTCTTGAGACAAATGGTATGAATCTTAGTAACAATGCTGCATTAGTAAATTCAATGCTTGAATGTGCAAGAAAATTTATAGATATATAATTATAATCCCTCTAAATTCAGAGGGATTTTTTTTATAATTATTGTTGACATTTAATTTTGTTCTTGTTAGGATAAGTGCACACGGTATTTTTGCCGAAATTATGAATAGTTGTTTGCGCTTGTAGCTCAGCAGGTAGAGCACTCCCCTTTTAAGGGATAGGTCGCGCGTTCGAATCGCGCCAAGCGCAAATTTTAATATCAAAGGGTTTCAAGCCCTTTTTTATTTTGCCTAATTTCATCAAAATTATAAATTTTGGACTTTCTTTGGACATTTTTTACATTTTCTTGCGATTATACAGACTTTCTTAGCCAAGATTTGAACGCATATTGCGTTCGAGCTAGGTGCGAGCATAGTGAAGATGTGTGTGGGTTTGCTTGCACTTCGCAAGACAAGCAGGGACACGGAGGCTTGTTTATTGTTTTAAAAGCAATAAGAACGCTGGCATATTTATTAAAAAGTTTTATAACTCTTTACTTTTTTTTTCAAAATGATATAATAAAGTGGTCTGCATACTTATGTTTGAATAGTTCTTAAGAACTAGCAAAATTTTTTTTTACAAATTTTGTATTGTTTTGCAAGGGGTAAAATTATGGCAACTGTTCAAAGGGTTACTTTTAAAGGGGAAAACTCCACAAATTTATTGGAGCAATTAAATTCTACACACACAAATAAAAAAATAAAAGAGAAAAAAGCCGCTGCAGTTAACACTAAGGACATGTTGGTTTATGCAAATACTGCAGTTGGGCTTGCATCTCTCGGAATTGCAGGTATATATGCTGTTAAACATGGAAAACTTAATAAAAAATTTAATATACTTGCAGGTAATGTTAATGATTCTGCTTCCGAAATTTCAAAAGTTTCGCAAAATTTAAAGAATTCTATTGATGAATTGACCGAAAAAATTACATCCGGATTAAACGAGAGAGACCAAAGGATTGTTGATCTTGGGAAGTGGCAGGATGGCCAAATTAATGGATTACGTGAAGATTTGACTTCTAGAATACAGCAAATTGTCACATCTGTTAAAACTCCCGGTATGGGTGAAATTTATCTTAGTCCCGTCGATGTAAACGGGATGGAACTTAATTTAGCAACTGTTCTAAATGGGTATGGCAAGCATACTCAAGAAATTGAAAAATCTTTAAGGAAGGAAGCTGCAAAAAGAATATTTGGTATTGTAGATCGTTCTGAAATCGTTCCTCCTGATAATATTATGGTAAGAGTACCGACTTCGGAATTTAAAGGTTTCTCAAGTACCGGTGGAATGTCTATTGTTCCAAAAGAAGTTATCGCAAATCTCGGAGCTATTATAAATTCAAAACAAGGCGTTAATCTCGTCGTTGATACTCCACTTTATTTGGGTCAAGTTGAAGATAATGTTTATTATTCAATTGTAAAAAATAGTGATGGTCTATTTAGTTATATGAGTTCAAAATCCCAAAAACCAATTGCAAAACTGGAAAAAATCGATACTATGCATTTGCCAATTTATACTGATAAAGGCAAAACTAATGAGGCAGTTGAGGTATATTTGGCTAGAGGTAATGAGCAAATTGTTGATATTGATTTATTAAAACCTTGGCTTGACAAAAAGTTAGCTAAAAGGATTTCACGTGCAATTAATAAAGGCGAAGCTTTTGAAATTAATGAGGGAGTTCTAAAAATAAAATATGATCCTGCGGATGAAAAATATTTAAAACCTACGGCTCTTGTTAAATACGATACGGTGTTTTACAAGCATGATAAGTTTCGAATGGATGGACCAGTTTTTGATGGAAAGGCAAAAAATATTTATAACGGTGTAACCCATGAATCCGGTGAAACAGAAAGATTTATATATTTTGACAAATTTTTCTACGAACATTTATTACGCAATTCTGAAAGCTCTAATGTGCCATTACGAGCAGATTTAATTATTGGCAATGACTGGCAGACAGGTGGTATCAGTGCGATGATGAAACTTTTAACAACTGTTAAACGTTATTTTGGTTTAGATCCCAAAATTGCCGATAAAATTTACAATACACCAATACTAACAATTATGCATAACGCAGGACTTTCAGGAGATGTGTGGCATTCTCAGCCTAAGTTATTAAATGTTATGTTCGGAGAACACGCTTCTATGATTACTCGCAATGCTTGGATGCCTAGGAATTCTAATTTAAATGGTGCATCTTTAAATGGATTATTCCATGATAAGAATTTAAATCCTCAAACAATGGCTGCAGCTTATTCCGATGTTATTACTCCTGTTTCAAAAGGGTATGGGCATGAAATGGCTTCTCACAGCGGATTTGGAGGAAATAATCATGATATTTTCAGAATGAGAGCTAGGTATCACGAATTTAATGACATAGAATATTTGAAAAAACTTGCTGTTCAGAACGGCTTAAATCCGGATCTCGTAAAAGAAACGAATTTGAGTTACAGACCGATAACAAACGGTTCAGACAGAGTTAATAATGTCCTTACAGATTTAAAAGCTAGAGAAATAGAAAATGCTTTAGGTTTGAAGCGCACTTTATTAAGAGTTCCAAAACCTGGTGATAACATATATGAAATTCACCAACACAATAAAGATGTTTATCTTAATAAAGTTATAAGTGATATTAATATGGCAAGAAGCAAAACAGGTAATCCAATGAATATCGAGTTGCCGGAAATGACAAATCTCGAAGGAGTTACAAAAAATACTATGGTTGTTTCTACTGCCGGTCGTATTGTAGATCAAAAAGGTTTAGATATTTTTGCTCAATCAATAGATGAATTTTTAAGGCGTCATATAAATGATAAGGATTTACCGGTATTCTATGCTCAAGGAGTTGGAGAACAAGTATTTATAGACAAGTTACTTGATGTTAAGCGTAGAATTGCAATAAAATATGGTTCAAAAGCCGCAGAAAGAATTGTATTTGCAAGATTATTTTCAGAACCCGGTAGATATGATGGCTGTAAATTAATGTCAGATTTTACGGTCATGTCAAGTTGGTTTGAGCCTTGCGGGCTTGTACATAAAGAAATTGCTCCTTTTAGCGGTGCTATACCTATTGTAAATAAAGTAGGAGGTCTAACCGATGGTTTGACGGATATGTCTAGTGCTATATTCTCCGAATTTAAACCAAAATTTGACAATTATGAAGATGCTATAGGTTTTAATAGAAACGCTTTTGCAGATGCTCTTGATAGGGCTTACGAATTGTACAAAAATAAATTGAATTTCAAAAGAGTTTTAATAAATTCTTTCGAATTAAATCACAGCTGGTTAAAACCAAATGGTCCGATGGAAGAATATGCAAGAATATTCGTTGATTTGAAGGTTTTGAGACCTGAAGTTTTAAATAGAACTGCATAAATTAAAAAGAGATGAATTTTAAAATTCATCTCTTTTTTTTTCGATTATTCTACTATTGAAACTTCCTCGCTGTTTTCAGCAATCTTTTCTTTTTTAGAACTTCGTTTTTTTGCTTTTTCAAAGGCAATTTTATCATTATCTAAAGTTACCTTAATTATATCACCGGAACCGTATTTACCGGATAGAATTTCTTCGGCAAGGCTGTCTTCCAGTTTCCTTTGAATAAGTCTCCTTAGCGGACGTGCTCCGTATGCCTCTGAATAGCCGCTTTCAGCCAAATGATCTTTTACTTCATCAGTAACTTCAATATTAAGTTCCTTTTCTTCCAAACGTTTCAATAAATCCTTAAGCATTAAATCAACAATCTGACGAATTTCTTCTTTCGAAAGATGGGCAAATACAATTGTCTCATCAATACGGTTAAGAAATTCCGGTCTGAAGGCTTTTTTCATTTCTTCTGAAACTGTTTCTTTAAGCTTTTCATATTTATCTTTTGATTCATCTTCGGCTGTAGAGAAGCCAAGTTTTGAAACATTTTGAATCATATTTGCACCAACGTTGGATGTCATGATGATTACTGTATTTTTAAAGCTAATATGGCGTCCCTTTGAGTCAGTAAGCCTGCCATCATCTAAAATTTGCAGCATTATGTTAAATACATCCGGGTGAGCCTTTTCAATTTCGTCAAATAAAATTACAGAATAAGGTTTCTTACGTACTAATTCAGTCATATGGCCACCGTCATCATAGCCGACATAACCCGGAGGAGAACCAATAAGTTTTGCGGTCGAATGTTTTTCCATAAATTCAGACATATCAACCCTTATCATATTGTCTTCAGAACCAAACATTGCTTCAGCAAGCGCTTTTGCAAGTTCTGTCTTACCAACACCGGTAGGTCCGCAGAAGATAAAGCTTCCTATCGGTCTGTTAGGTGCTTTCAAGCCGACACGAGCTCTTCTTATTGCTTTAGATATAGCTACAATAGCGTCATGCTGTCCGATGACCCTTTTGTGAAGAGTATCTTCTAATTTTAGTAATCTTTCGCTTTCTCCTTCGGTCAATTTTGTTACAGGAACTCCCGTCATCATTGCAATAACTTGAGCAATATCCTCAGACGTAACAGTTGCTTTATTAACTTCGTGTTCTTCTCTCCATTGGTTAGATACTTCACGAATTTTGTCCCTTAAATCTGCTTCGTCATCACGAAGTTGTGATGCTGTCTCAAATTCTTGATTTCGGATAGCATCTTCTTTTTGTTTGATAAGATCTTTAAGCTCTTTTTCAAGTTCTTTAGCTTCCGGACACATTTTTGAAGCTTTTAATCTTACTTTTGAACTTGCTTCATCTATTACATCAATTGCTTTGTCCGGTAAAAATCTATCGTTAATATATTTACTTGAAAGATTTACTGCAGTAACTATAGCATCATCTGATATTATTAAACCATGATGCTCTTCGTATTTTGGTTTTAGTCCTTTAAGAATCTCAATCGAGTCATCTACTGACGGCTCATCAATAATAACCGGTTGGAATCGTCTTTCAAGAGCAGAATCTTTTTCAATGTATCTTCTATATTCATCAGAGGTTGTTGCTCCGATTACTTGAATTTCACCTCTTGATAGCGCTGGTTTTAAAATGTTCGCAGCATCAATCGCACCTTCTGCTGCTCCTGCGCCTATTAAAGTATGCATTTCGTCAATTACAAGAATAATGTTTCCGGCTTGACGAATTTCATCCATAATTTTCTTTAATCGTTCTTCAAATTCTCCACGATATTTTGTTCCTGCAACAAGCAATCCCATATCTAACTGAATAATTTTCTTTCCATCCAAAACATCAGGGACTTCCGCATTAACAATTCTTATTGCAAGTCCTTCTGCTATAGCGGTTTTACCAACACCAGGTTCGCCTAAAAGAACAGGATTGTTTTTGGTACGTCTTGCAAGTATTTGTATAACACGTTCAATTTCTTTTTCTCTGCCCACAACAGGGTCAAGTCTCAACTCTTGAGCCGCAAGAGTTAAATCTCTTCCAAATTCATCCAAGCTAGGAGTTTTAGTTTTCCCTCCGCTAGAAGTTGATGAGCTAGAAGAAGAGCCAGAGGTGCTGCCTGAGGATTGAGGTTTTGTATCTCCTAGCATTTTTATAACATTGCTTCTTACCTTATTTAAATCTACACCCAGGTTTTCTAATACACGAGCTGCAACTCCTTCGCCTTCACGAATCAATCCTAAAAGCAAATGCTCTGTTCCAATGTAGTTGTGGCCTAATTGTCTTGCTTCGTCCCAAGATAATTCTAGAACCCTTTTTGCTCTTGGTGTGAAAGGAATTTCTACTGCAACAAAACCTGAGCCTCTGCCGATTATTTTTTCAACTTCTGCTCTTGCATCTTTTAAATTAACTCCCATTGATTTAAGAGTTTTTGCTGCTACTCCCGTACCTTCTCCGATTAAACCTAATAAAACCTGTTCTGTTCCAACAAAATTATGGCCTAATCTTCGAGCTTCCTCCTGAGCGAGCATTATAACTTTTATCGCTTTTTCTGTAAAACGTTCGAACATTTTTTACTCCTATCTCTTCTTATGTTCAAATTATATAATTAAAAACAAAAACTTTCAAGATGTTAAATTGTTGTAATTATATTGAAATCGCAAAAATAAGTGAATTTATATACCTAAATCACGCATAAATTTTTCATTATCACTAAGGTCAAAAAGCTTTTCAATTAATTCTTTATAGTCATCATTTTCGGGGTTTGATAGTGCCAGCTTAGTAAATTTCTTAATATCAGATTTTTTTTCATATAATTTTAGGGCATGCTCAGATAACCCTTTTAAAAAGATCT
>FLNU01001284.1_pt1 | contig 12946 bp, 8 predicted proteins | sample 1140361 | NCBI WGS metagenome assembly FLNU01 (sample SAMEA3878206, study PRJEB12797) | bioreactor metagenome | biome: Moose rumen | place: Sweden | collected 2011-10 | reverse complement strand
TGACGAAATAACCTTGTGCCAAGTATCGCGTCAAGTTTATTCGTCGTGTGATTCATTATGTAAGTTTTGAGGAAACTCAGCAACGATTGCATGAAGAAAAAAATTATCATGCTCACGCCGATAACCGTCAGCGTCGAATAGCCCGCGTTGCCTATAACTTTATCAATGATAACCTGCGTGATAAGCGGCATTGCAATTCCCATTACTTGCAAAAATAGTGATGCCGTTAATACTTCGCCCAATGGTTTTTTGTAATGTCCGATAACTTTTAAAAACCAATCGACATTGAATCGTTTTTTGAAGTATGTCCAACTGAAAGCGGCGGAGAATACTAAAATTTCATTGGACCAACTTTCAAGAAAATCTTTTACCGGCAATGCGATGGGTTTATTTTGACGCGGGTCAATTATCAGTAAAACTTCGTCGTTGGCACTGCCGATAGCGATATACGCGCCGTCATTCATTTTGGCAACGGCGGGATATTCTATTTCGCGCAGTTCGTCAATGGTTGGGCGAATCAGTGTACTTTTGACGTTGTACTTACGAGCGATTTTACGTAACTTGTCCCATGTAGCTTGATCGTCTGTCAAAGGATTATCGTTGTAAATTTTTTCTAAATCTTTTGCGCCGTAATGTTGCAGGATTTTTATAATTGAGATGACTCCCGTGCGGTTATTCGCAGGTGAGGACTGATTGTCAGGCATATACCATGCAATGCTCCCTTCTTTTAGGATTTAACAAAAATTTTATCGTAGATTTTCCGAAAAGTTTTTAGCTGTTAAAAAATTCAATTACTCATTAACTGAAAATGCCGCCGTCCAAAACTAAGAGACAGCGGCAATATTCAGATTTTCCGATAGACTAAGAGACAAGCAACTCTACAGAAAATTTCCGATAAAAAATAATTGCATTAAAAAAATTTTAACGGAATTTACGCTTACGAGCCGCCTCAGATTTCTTTTTCCTACGGACACTTGGTTTTTCGTAATGTTCACGTTTTCTAACTTCGGCGAGAGTTCCCGCTCTTTGACAGGTTCGCTTAAAGCGACGGAGAGCACTGTCGATGGATTCGTTTTTCCCTACTTTTACTTCGTTAGCCACGGCTATTATCCCTCCCCTCGCTTAAAACTTAGCTGTCGCATACGCCAGATATTTTATCACTTACTTTTTATAACGTCAACTTTAAGAAAAATTTTTATTCTGATTAATGTTTAAGATTGTCAAACATATTTTTTCTATGCTATTTTTTTACCTGTATCGTAATCTCAAAAAAATCCTCCCGATATTGAGGACTTTTTCAATTCATAATTCTAAATTCTTAATTCTTCATTCTTCATTAAAACGCGCCGCCCATTGAGAAATGGAAACGCCCGCCCTGTTTTCCGCGTCCGTAGTCTAAACGGAAAGGTCCAAAAGGAGTGTTCAAAGCAAGTCCTAATCCAAGACTACCGTAAATGTCGCCGCCTTTAGGCAAAAATCTCGAATCCCACGCGCCGCCCCAATCAGTAAATAAAATGCCTTGAAGTTTTGTTGAAAGCGGAAATCTATATTCCAAAGTCGCTAAAAGCATTCTGTTTCCACGAAATTGGTCGTCACGATACCCGCGCAGACTGTTTTGACCGCCAACACGAAATTGGTTGAACTCCGTCATATCGCCGTGCCCCCAACCATACGCGCCACGCCATGCCCAAACTTGATCATGGTTACCTGCCTTGAAGAAGTGCTGATTCTCTATCGAAACTTTTTGGAAGGAAAAATCGCCGCCCAATATTCCGCCGATTTCAACATCTAATGCCGCTCTGTCGCCCTTCGTCGGGTTATAAATATTATCGCGCGTATCAGTTATGTGTTGCCATTCAATACTGCGCGTAGTTCCAAAATTTGATTCGCGCCAATCTTCGCCTTCTTCACCGCTGCGATCTCCTGCATTACCGCTGGAAACGTGTCGTACATATTCATCTTTACGTTGTCGCAAAGTTAAATAGTTTGTCGAATATTCACTCCAAGGGCGACTTAAAGTAAGTTCGCCGCCGCTATATCTGCGCATATATCTTTCTTTCAAATCGCCTTCTGTGTCATAATCGTAATATTGATAGGTACGGTGGAAAAGCCTGATTGTTCCCGCAGTTTCTTTACTGTCTAACCAAGGGCGTCTGTATGTAAATATAAATCCGTGTGCGTCGTGTTCATTTGCACTTTTTTCATACGATACGGAAATAGTATCGCCTCTGCCCAAAAAGTTTCTGTCCGAAACACTTACAGACCCTACAAGCCCTTCAGAAGTGCTGTAGCCCGCGCCTACGCCAAATGAACCTGTGCGCCGCTCTTCTACGTGAATTTCCATTATCAAAGCATCCGGCTCAACGCCCGGCGACATTTTTATATTGACATCTTCAAAAAAGCCGAGATTGTAAACCCTTTCCATTGAACGCCGCGCCAATTTCGCGTTAAATGGCTCACCGACTTTTTGCCGCATTTCGCGCAGTATAACAAAATCTTTCGTTTTAGAATTGCCTTTGACTTTATAACCTTCCAATATGCCTTCACTGATTTTCAGATTTACTACGCCGTCATTTGTAACGTCCATATTGGCAATTTTCATCCAAATATATCCGTCTTCGTGATATTTCTCAACAATCGCCGTAATGTTATCACGTAAAGTATTGCTGTTCAAAACTTGCCCGCGCTTTAACGTGATTAAGTCGACAATATCTTTTTCATTATAAACAGTGCTACCGGTTATGACAATATTTTTTAATACGGGATTTTCCATCATATGGTAAGTGATAATTATGCCTTCCGGAACTTCCGAAAAAGTTTGATAGCCGTCGTAGAAATATCCCAGATTGCGAATCGCATTAATATCACGAATCGACGCCTCAACGCTGAAAGTGTCACCCTCGTGCATTAATGCGGCAGATTTTACGGCCGGCAATGTCGATTTACCGGCTCCCTCAAACTCTACCTTTACGACGGTGCGCCCCTCAAATTGTTGAAGATGTTTCCTATATTCCGCCTCATTGTGAGAATCACGTTGGTCATAAGTAATTTTTTTCGGCAATTCCAGATTTTTTTCTTCAGTTTTTGAATCTTCGCCCTCAGTTGATGTATTAACAGTTTTGTCTGAAGTTTGGGCATTTATATTAGAATTTTCGTTAGGACTTTCTACGTTGTCACCCGCTTTAAATCCAAATAAAATCGGCATTGTAAGCAATATCGCGCCTATAGTCACTGCCTTTTTTTTCAATAAACTTCTTTTAAATCTCAAACTTTCAGACCCCCATTTTAATTCGTAATTAGGAATGCGTAATGCGTAATTAAAAAGTTTGTTTAATCATTACGCATTACGAATTAAGCATTACGCATTATTAAAAATTCCATTTCGCCTCAAGACCGAAAATGTATTGATTTCTTTCACGCTCCACCGTTATTCCAATATGGTCGTTTATGTCGTATTGAAAACCGTATCGTGTAATTTTATCGCCGTTAATTCCCTGCGTATAGCGGAGCATAATTTTATCAGAAATGTACTTGCCGATAAAGACGTTAAAGGCATTGTCGCGTTTATTTTCTTCCTCCGTGTAATAATCAAAGGCTGAACCCGTGCCGCGTGTAACTCTGAATTGGTCAAAGCCCAAAGTCTTTCGTACAGTGTCTTCAATGTCGGCAAGTAAGCTCATTTGCAAGCCCAACGCTAAAATATCTGACGCCGCTATATTTTGGTTACCCTTTTCGTAATTTTCGCGCAGTGTCAACGCTTGCAAAATTTCAGTCTGCGACATTTCCGGACTTGAAGTTAATTTTATTTTCATATCATTCAGCGAACCGTCAACATTTAAGAAAATTTTTGTGCGTGAAAGTTTTGTATCGGCGGCAAAATGTATCGTCGGGAAAAATGTATCCATTTGATTAAATTGCGCCTCGCCTTCACGAATATCAAAAACACTGTTTGCATAAGTCAAAGTTCCGCCGCGCTTGACATTGATTGAACCGGAAGATTTAGGATGCGTTGTAGTTCCTTCAAATCGCGCTGAACCAGTCAAATACATATCATAAAGATGTGAACTGTACAACCTAAACTTTTCGCCAAGATTTAATGAAACGTCCAAAATCACGTCGGGTAAAGGATCATCGGACTCAGGCAAAACAGGTACACTCATTGTACATTTGTCTAAGTCAACGTGACCTTCGACTTTCGGTAAAGTGCGTCCGCCAAAACTTTCAGCCTCATTAACCGTAAATTCCGCTGTCAAAGGACCATTGAAGAAAAGACTTCTAATTTCCAGTGCGTCCATTTTTAAGTTGAAATTATAACCGTTTATAGCGAAATTTGCAAAGTTAAATCCTCCTGCAAGATTAAAATTTCCTTTACCGATATTGCCTACAAATTGTTCAATGTCAAATCTGTCATCTTTGAACTGCGTCGAAATATTTAAATGCTCAATCGGGCTATACATAAATTTCAACTTAACCGTGCCTTCGTCAATCACAAATTTTCCGTCAATCTTCGGACGTGAAGCAGTTCCCTGCACAGTTAAATTTCCGTCAAGTCCGCCCGTAGCCCATTCAACATATTTATCAAACACCGGCAACAAAGTTAAATCTGCTTCGTCAAGCCCAATCTTCAAATTAATTTGCTCGCTATTTTCTCCCGAATCAATGTAAAGTGCTTGAACAGGTACAGTTCCTGACGCGACAACTTTATAAGTAGTCCCCGCAACTTTACGCTGTGCAAAAAATTCTTTTATGTCGAAAGTCCAATTCTTAAAAAGAATATTCGCTTTCATTAAATCAAATTCCGCGCCGTTAATACTTCCCGCCGCCGTCAAAGTTCCTTCACCGTCGGGGTTTGAAACAGTGCCGCCAACTTTAACGTTAATATCAGTCGTACCGGTAACATCAAAGTCAAGCTTAGCTAAGCCGCTGAACATTTTCAACGCAATATCATTAGCCGCAAAATTTACGTCAAGCACATCATTTTTATCAATATTACCCTTCAGTTTAAAATCGCCTTTATCGCCTTGCTTGCCGTTAAATTTGTTGAAGTAAACCATATTATTTGCAAGCGTTATCTCAAGTTCTACGTCGTGAACATCGCAACCGCCAATTTCGCCCTGCGGGATTTTGCCGACTAACTGCGCACTGTCAGTCATCATATTAAATTCACTGTTCAACTTGCCTTTAATCGGAATATCTTTTTTATTTGCAATCGTCAATAACGCCGGAATATCAACATTTTGCAGAGCTACTTTGCCGAGTATATCCCACTTTTTAGTATTCAATGCAACGTTCATTGTAAAATTGCCGTCGCCTTGATTGAATCTGAAATCGTTCAACAAAATCTGCGCGGGAGTAACATTAATTGCGCCGTGAACATTATTAATTTCAATGCCGTTAAGATTAAGCTCGGACGATATAAAACGCCCAATAAAATTAGGATTGTCAAGAGTTCCGCGCAGGTTACCTTCAAAAGTTCCGTGACCTTCCGCGTAATAATTTTCAGGGAGTTTATTTTCAAAACGTTTTAAGTTTATATCGCGACCCTCAACCGCAAAATCTAATTCGCTCGTCGCTCTGTCTAAAGTGCCGTTTAAAACCACGTCAGCCATAGGAGAGGAGACATAAAAATTTTGCAACTTAAGTTTATCGCCTTCGTAAGAATATTCGCCTTCAATGCCCGTCAGCAAAATTCCTTTATAACTGCCGTAATTCATAAGAATTTTACCCACAATGTGAGGATTTTCAAGAGTGCCCGTAATTCTAAGTTTATTTGTAATGTCGCCGGTTATGTCCTGCAAATCGTCGCTGACAGCTTTCAAAATCGTTTCAAGACGTGCATCTTTCGTATCAACTTCCAAATTAATTCGCTTATCGCCCGTCAAGTCAACAAAACCGTCATTAACGCGCCAAATTATATTCCCGCTTTTCTCCAAGCGAAATTCATTTATGTTAATGTTGTCCAAAGTCCCTCCCGCTTCAAGCTTTATCGAATCGTAGGGTTGATTGAACAAAGTACCTTTGAAATGTTTCCCGCCATTTTCCGAACTGTCCACCGCCGAAAGTCTGACAATAAATTGAGGATTATCCGCATTGCCTTTAACCATTCCGTGAACATCTGCAAGCCCGCTGACTTCAATCTGATCACTAAATCTTTTCGCAGTCGTCAAGTCAACGTGAGAGGCAAAAAATTCCAGCTCCAATTCTTTATTCTTGGTAATGACTCCTTCAAGCCCTACCGCTCCGCGATTCGGTATAACTGCGTTGAAATTGTCAATCTGTAAAAGATTTTCATCATAATAAAAAGAAATTTTAGCATCGTCAATCGGGAAGTTTTGAAAATCTGCGCGGCGCGTTTCTGCACTGCCGTAAAGTTTGAACTTCGACATATCAGAACCTTCACCGTTAAAAGCAACGTCCGCTGAAATGTTTCCGCTAAAATCAACGTCCGCATTAGCGAAATTTAAAACCTGCGCGGCATTAATACCGCTGGCTTTAACGTGGGCATTGTAAGCAAGATTTGACGTAGTAATTTCAACTTCTCCTTCAAGCCCGCCCCCAAAACTTTCACCGCTGACATTAGTCAAATAAATTTTGTCGCCAAGATAATTTAAATGCGCGTTTAAATTGCCGACTTCAATATTTTCATACCTCGCATAGGGCGAAAAAATATCCGCCTCAACCTGCGGATTTTTGGGCGTGCCGGTAAGATGTGCTTGAAATTTTGCCGCACCTTCGACGCCAATATTATTCATAACAGCTGAAGGAGAGAAATTTTCCGATTCAGCGTAAATATCAAAAAAAGTTTCGTCCGTATTTGTATAAACGTTTCCCCTAGCCGCCGCCGATTGTCCGTTGGCATTGGCGGACGCCTCAAACCAAACACGATTTTCATCAAGCTTGACTTGCCCCTTGATATTCTCAATGTGAGTATCTTCAAGCTTTACCAAGCCGTTGTTTACCGCAGTTTCCACAAAATATTTTAATTCAGTGCCGCGCTTTTCAACAGTAACTTGAGGACGATATAAAGTTCCTCCGTAAATCGTCAAGCCTTCAGGCAATTCACCTTCCGGCAGATATTGTATAAGCTTTGAAATGTCAACTTCATCAATTCTTGCGTTGACAGCTTGATTGTCAGCACCTACTACACCCGCCGCGTTGACTTGTGAGCCTAAAACTTTTGCGTCAACATTTACGCCGATTGCTTTCAAATTTGAACAATCAGCGGTAGCTTTAATGTCCGTAACTGAAATATTTTTTCCGTCAAATTCCGCCTTAACTGAACTGTTCGTGACATTTATCGTCGCGTCAAAATTACTTTCGCCTTCGCTCTTAATCTTTATGTCCTCAAAATTCCAATGATTATTATTGCGTTTCTTAAGATTAACCTGCGCACCGCTGATATTAATTTCGTCGACAGCTCCCGCCGCGTCATCATACAAAGTCAAAAGTTTAAAATCTATATCGGCTCTGTCGGCAGTGGCTATCGCGTCGCCCTTTTTGTCTAAAATTTCAATATCGCGAACAGTAATTGAACTGCCTTTAAATTCAGACCAATTCAACTCATTAATATCAATCCTGCCGATTTTAATTTCAGTGCCGACAGTTTTTGATGCCTGCTCTTCAATCATATTTACGGCGTCTTTTATAATTGCTTCGCGCTGTGAATTTATGTAAAGACCGCCGAAAATCGCAACGCTAATCAATATCCCGCCGACAATCTTTACAAACTTAATCACAACTTTCACCCTTCAAGGCATTATTTAAAAATAACTAAACCGTCATTATTATCATTGGGTTTATTAGTGCTGTCTGTTTTATTGTCATCATCAGATTTTTTATCATCAGATTTATTATCAGCGGATTTATTATCTTCAGATTTATTATCATCAGATTTTTTATCATCAGATTTATTATCATCAGATTTATTATCATCAGTGGATTTATTATCTTCAGATTTATTATCATCAGTTTTTTTGTCATCAGCGGATTTTTTGTCATCAGATTTTTTATCATCAGCAGTTTTATTATCTTCAGATTTTTTGTTATCGTCAAGTTCAATGGGAGTGTTGACATAATCAGAATCAGAAAGATCAATGGTAACGGGAGGAGCGACCTCCTGCATTTCAACGGATTTCGGCAAGTCATTATCAACGGAGGCAATTTCACGAGCCTCTTGCGCAGATTTACCGGATTCTTCTGCGGCAACATAGCGCGTTACGTCAATGCCAATCGGAATACCCATAGCTTTATCGAGAGCCGCTTTCGCAGTATTGTAGTTGTAAAGAGCGGTGTAATAATTCGTCTTAGCTTGAGTCAATTTATCGGAGGCGTCCATAACGTCTAAGTTTGTACCGACACCTGCGGCATAACGAACTTGCGCGATATGGTAATCTTCTTCAGCACTTTTAATAGCAACTTGAGTTGTGGCGATATTTTTTTCAGCGGCGCGAAGAGTTAAAAGTGCGGATTGAACGTCTAACTGAATAGCCTCACGAGTAGTAGCGGCAACTTCTTGCGCATTAATGAGGGCGGCTTCTGCTTGTCTGATTTGTGTTTCAGTAATCCCGCCGTCAAAAACATTCCACGACGCATTAACGCCAATCGACCAAGATTCGCCCTCTGCATCAGGACGTAAGGGGAAATGAGCACTGGAAGTACCGGCAGAGGCACTTGCATTAAGTGAAGGTTTATAGCCAGCCTTAGCGGTACGGATAGCAGATTCTGCGCGTTTAACGGCATAATCGGCGGCGGCAACGTCAGGACGATTTTCAAGAGCATAAGCGGTACAAGTCGCTAAGTCTACGTTGTAAACCTCATAAGTCAAACTGTCCTGCGGATGGATAATCGTATCGGCAGGCAGTAAAAGGTAATTATCTAAAGTCGCAACGGCAATATCATAATTATTTTGCGCGTTGACGAGATTTTGTTGGGCATTAGCCAAATTAACTTCAGAGGAAAGTACGTCTGCCTTAGCAACAGTACCTGCGCGGAATTGTGCATTAACGTTTTTTAAATGTTCCTGCAAAGTTTGGATATTCTCTTCAGCAACTTTAATCAAATTGCGACACTGCAGGATATTGAAGTAATAAAGGGTAGCCTGTTGACGGACAGTCTGCAAGGCGTTTTCAAGTTCAAGGTCGGCGGCATTAATTCCATAACGCGCATAAATTCTGCCTTCTTTGTAAGTACCGGCAACGTCAATAGGCAAAGTCACGGAGGCGGATTCAGCAAATCTGCGATGTTGTTCGCCGTAAGTGTTGAGATTCGCGGCACCCCAACCAAAACCCCAGTTAGCCCCTAAATTTACGGTCGGGTTAGTTTGTCGGCGAGCTTGTCTGAGTGACCAATACGCAGATTCGCGGCTGGCGATTGATTGTTTGATAGCGCGGTTATTCGCCAATGCGCGTTGTATAGTTTCGTCCAAGTCCAAATTTATTTCCGGTGCCGCCTCTGCCGAAAATGTTAAACTCATAACCCCTAAGGCTACCGCTAATGCCATTTTTTTAAGGCGTAATTTCTTCACTATATCCCCTCCGATTTAATTAAGAATTAAGAATTAAGAATTAAGAATTAATTCCTAATTAATTAAAATTCTTGTTTGATTCCTAAATATGCGGCGCGTTCATCCTTGTGATTTATATCGTGCCATTCTCCCAAAATATAAGTCGAATCGCTAACTTTATACTGAGTTTTTAACCTCAAACTAACATCATTAACATCATAAACTTCAGCGGAAAATTTCCATTTATCTCCCGCATAAGCATCAACTGCGACGCCCGGTTTACCTGCAATAATTCCTGCGCGTGCTCCAAAATCTGTTCCAAATTTTTTACCGACCTGCGCGTTTAACTTTGTGCCGTCACCAATACTTTCAGCCCCAATGTCAAGGGAAGTATCGCCGCTGGCTATGTCAAGATTAAAATTTGTCTTCCAATTAGACGCGCCGCCGCTGTAAAGTACATCAATAGAAGGAGTAACCTCAATTTTTGAAAATTTATCAGACGCGCCCTCAACCTTGCCAAGCATTCTATCTGCGCGTTCAGTTAAATTCCTGACATTGTGCAAAGTGGCTTTCATATCTGCGGAAACTTTCGGATCGCTTATCATTCCGTCCATACTCTCCGCCATATGAGCAACACTTTTTGAAGTTTCGGAAATATTTTTCAAAGTCGTTTTTAAATCTTCTGAAGTTTGCGGATTACCTGCAAAAGTGTCAATGTTGTTCACCATATGTTCAACTGTTTGCATACTTCTATTCATACTTTCCAAAATGCCGTTCATCTGATTAACCATTTGATGAACGTTGCCTTCATTATTTCGCGCAACACGTTCCATAGCCGCCGTCATACCGCTGATATGGTCTGTGGCATCCTTCATATTTTCACTCATAACACCGACGGATTTTTGAAAGTTATCATTGCCGATAATATTTTGAACCGAGCCGAGCAGGTCTTCAACTTTGCCCATAACGTGGTTGAGATTTTCAAACATCGTGTTCATACCGACTTCCTCAACGCCGAAAAGAAAATCGCCATTTTTAACATAATCGCCGTTATCGGTACTGGGGATAATGTTGATAAATTTTTCGCCCATAACTCCTACGCTGGTTATGGTAACTTTTGAATCAATAGGGATTTTTGTTTCCGAATTAACCCTCATTACAACGGTGACACCTCCGCCGGCAGCTATTAAATCTTCAACCTTTCCGATATTTATTCCGTTAAGTTTAACTTCTGCTTGCGGGGACAGTCCTAAAACTTGCTTGAAGTTGGCAAAAAATACAATATCGTCATCCGAATTTAAATCAAAATTCCCCAATGTAAAAATCGCCGAACTTAGCATCAAAATCCCGCCGATTGTAAACGCGCCTACTTTTGCCGCCGCCGACATCATATCACCTCTTTGTTAATTAAGAATTAAAAATTAAGAATTAAGAATTTTTTAATCAACTACGCGGAAAAATTCCTTAACGCGGGGGTCGTCAATCTTTTTAAAATTTTCAACCGTATCAACCGCTATCAAGTCACCATTATAAACCATCGCGATTCTGTCCGCAATTTTACAGGCACTAACCATATCGTGAGTTACAACAATGCTCGTAACATTTAAAGCCTTTTGAGTGGAAATTATTAATTCATCAATGCGATTGGTAGTTATCGGGTCAAGTCCTGAACTCGGCTCGTCATAGAAAATAATTTCCGGTCCGAAGGCAATAGCCCGCGCCAATGATACACGTTTTTTCATACCGCCTGAAAGTTCATTCGGCATACGCTCTTCAACGCCTTCAAGTCCGACTTGCTTTAATTTCTCGCGGACAATCTCACGAATTTTTGCTTTATCCAAGTCCGTATGTTCAACCAGACCAAAGGCAACATTATCACCGACGGTCATTGAATCAAACAACGCGGAATATTGAAATACCATTCCCATTTTTAGACGAACACGCGTAATTTCCTTTTCGTCCATATGAGAAATTTCATCATCGCCAATCCAAATTTCGCCTTCACTGGGTTTAATCAATCCAATCATCAAGCGAAGTAAGGTTGACTTGCCGGAGCCCGAGCCGCCGATAATTGCAAGCGTCTCACCTGTGCCAATTTCCAAATTTATATTTTTAAGTGCCGTCTTAGCACCAAAATATTTGCTTACATTTTTTATTTTAATCATCTGTAAATTACGAAAGTCAACAGCGCATTCAAAATAAATATCACAATGATTGACGTGACAACAGTTTTTGTCGTAGCCTGTCCGACACCTTCCGCGCCTTCAGGACAATTCAAGCCGTAGTAGCAACCTAAAACCGCTATGACGTTGCCGAAAAACATTGCCTTAATCATCCCGCCCGTCAAATCATACATTTTAACAAAAGTTTTTATCGAATTCATAAACATATAGGAGCTTATGTCAGAATAGTAAACCGCGACAACCCAGCCGCCGAATACGCCTATAATGTCGCCAAAAATCGTCAGCATAGGTACGACAAACATACAAGCCAACATTCGCGGCACAATCAGATAATCGACGGGACTAACTGCCATAACTCTTAAGGCGTCAATCTGTTCAGTAACTTTCATTGTACTAATTTCAGCAGTTATCGCCGCGCCGACTCTTCCCGCGCAGACTACGCCGACAAGTACAGGTCCCAATTCGCGCCCAATCGCTATGGCTATGACGCCGCCGACTGTTGACTGTGCACCGAATCTTATAAATTCGTGAGCCGTCTGTAAAGTGAAGACCACGCCCGTAAACAGCAAAGTCAATGACACAATTAATAAAGAATCAACGCCTAAATGTGACATCTGCGCGATTATGTGACCGATTCTTGGCTTGTGTCGAAGTTGCTTTATCGTATCGACGTAAAGCAGGACGATTGTCCCAAATTCTTCAAATCGCCTTATGACGAATCCGCCGACTGCTTCCAAAATTTTTATCAGCACTGCATAAGCTCCTTATTAATTAAGAATTAAGAAATTAGAATTAAGAATTTTTAATTCTACATTCTGCATTCTTAATTCTTAATTGGACGTAGTCCCTACTTTCCATGACGAAGAGAATTAACCGGAATATTGGCAACCAATGCCACCGAATTTGCATCATTCTCAAGGGTAATTTCCATAGCATTGCGGTTAATGTCCATATACTTCGATAACACGGTAATAATATCGCCCTTGAGTTGTTCCATAGTCTCTGGAGAAACGCTTGCGCGGTCGTGTATCAAGACGACTTGCAATCTTTCTTTGGCAATTTGCCCGGATTTTTTTTCAGACCTACCGAAAATTTTCATAAGAACGTCGAACATAAGCGAGCCCTCCTAAATCATACCGAACAATCGCTTAAGTCTCGTAAAAAAGCCGTCCTTTGGCGGTTTCAAGAAAGGAATATTTTCACCGCACATTCTGCCGACGATATTTTTATAAGCCTGCGCGGCATACGAATCTTTGAAAAG
>FLNU01000674.1_pt1 | contig 13022 bp, 7 predicted proteins | sample 1140361 | NCBI WGS metagenome assembly FLNU01 (sample SAMEA3878206, study PRJEB12797) | bioreactor metagenome | biome: Moose rumen | place: Sweden | collected 2011-10 | reverse complement strand
GCAGCAGGTCGTCGGTCGGCAGACCGTCGCGGCTGTAGCGACGGCACACCGAGAAGAGCAGCCTGCGGTGGCGGTGTATCACTTCGTCGAATGTGTCCTGACCTCTCACACCTATATAACGCAAAAAGAGGGGGTGAAAATTACATCCCCTGAAAAAAAGATGCCATGCGTTCAATATGCGCGATAGCCTGGCCGATGGTGGTGACGTTGGCGACCGAGAGGGTGAGGCGGCCACTGCTCTCCTTCAGGTGCGCCTGTTTCGGGAGCGCCTGTGCGTAGTGTATGACGGACGTGAAGTTGGACGAACGATAGAACGGGTTCTGCTGTCCCGCAGGAAAATGCAGCACCATGCGGTTTTGCTTCAGCACCACCTTCTCTATACCGAACGTCTTGGCCATGCGGCGCAGCGTCACAGTGCGTACCAGCTCCTCGGTGGCTGGCGGCAGCGGGCCGAAGCGGTCGGCGAGGTTGCGACGATAGACTGCAAGTTCGTCCTCGGTGGTGAGGTCGCCCAGCTCGCGATATAGCAGCAGACGTTCGCTGACCGACGTCACGTAGTCGTCGGGCAGCAGCACCTCGAGGTCGGTCTCGACAGTGCAGTCGGTGACAAAGTTGGAATTCCGATTTCCGAGGTCCTGTCTTTGAACATCGGACACGCTGTCGGTCTCGATACGCAGTTCCTCGATAGCCTCGTTGAGTATCTTGTGGTACATGTCGTAGCCCACCTCGCTGATGAAGCCGCTCTGTTCGGCTCCGAGTATATTGCCGGCGCCACGTATGTCGAGGTCGCGCATGGCGATGTTGAATCCACTGCCGACGGCGGCGAACTCGCTGACGGCGCGCAGACGACGCTGTGCGTCGGTTGTGAGCGTCAGATACGACGGCACCAGCAGGTAGCAGAACGCCTTGCGGTTCGATCGACCCACGCGTCCGCGCATCTGGTGCAGGTCGCTCAAGCCAAACTGGTGGGCGTTGTTGATGATCATCGTGTTGGCATTGGGTATATCAAGACCGTTCTCCACGATAGAGGTAGCCACCAACACATCCACCTCGCCTTCGAGGAAGCGCATCAGTGTCTCCTCGGCCTCCTTGCCGTCCATGCGTCCGTGGGCCATAGCCACACGTGCGTCGGGCACCAGTCGGCTCACCATGCCGGCCATCTCGGGCAGGTTCTCCACACGGTTGTTGATGAAGAACACCTGTCCATTACGACTGAGCTCGAAGGTGATGGCGTCGCGGATAAGTTCCTCGCTGAAGTCGGACAGCTCTGTCTCGATAGGCTGACGGTTAGGCGGCGGGGTCCGTATGACACTGAGGTCGCGGGCACCCATCAGCGAGAACTGCAGCGTGCGCGGTATGGGCGTGGCGGTCAGTGTCAGACAGTCGACGCCTACCTTCATCTGCTTCAGCTTCTCCTTGACGCTGACGCCAAACTTCTGCTCCTCGTCAACGATGAGCAAGCCGAGGTCTTTGAACTTGAGGTCTTTGTTGGTGATGGCATGGGTGCCTATGAGTATGTCTATCTTGCCACTCTCGACGTCGGCGTAAATCTGTCGTTTTTCCTTTGCGGTACGGAACCTGTTGAGGTAGTCGACGCGCACAGGCATGCCCTTGAGCCGTTCGGTGAATGTGTTGTAGTGTTGGAAGGCCAGTATGGTGCTTGGCACAAGGACGGCCACCTGCTTGGAGTCGCAGCATGCCTTGAAGGCAGCACGTATTGCCACTTCGGTCTTGCCGAAGCCCACGTCGCCGCACACCAGACGGTCCATCGGCACGGGCTCTTCCATGTCGTGTTTGACGGCGATGGTCGTTTTCAGCTGGTCGGGTGTGTCCTCGTAGAGGAACGACGCCTCGAGCTCGGCCTGCAACTGGTCGTCGGGGCTGAAGGCAAAGCCCCGCGAGGCACGCCGTTTGGCATAGAGCGCTATCAAGTCGCGCGCGATGTCTTTCACCTGCCTCTTGGTCTTCTGCTTAAGCACCTGCCACGTGTTGCTGCCGAGACGGTTCAGCTGCGGCGGCTCGCCTTCGCGACCCACGTAGCGGCTGATTTTGTGCAAGCCGTGGATGCTGATGTATAGTACGTCGTCACCTTTGTAGATGAGACGTATGAGCTCTTGGCTCTTGCCGTCGACGGTGGTCTTCTCCAATCCGCTGAAACGGCCGACGCCATAGTCGATGTGCGTCACATAGTCGCCCGGCTGAAGCTCAAACAGCTCTTTGAGCGTCATGGCCTCGCGGCCGGCGTTGGGTGTGCGCACAGTGTATTTGTGGTAGCGTTCGAAAATCTCGTGGTCGGTGTAGCACAGCACACGGCTGTCGTGGTCGACAAAGCCGTGGCTCAGCTGAAATCGGAGCATCTCCAGTCCGGGTATGCCGTCGGCGAATATCTTCTCCAGACGACGTTGCTGCTGCTCGCCGGTGACGGTCACCAGCAGGCGGCAGCCCTCGTCGGCATGGGCCATGAGGTCGGAGACGAGCATGTCGAACTGCTTGCCGAACGACGGCTGCGGCTCGGCATTCACGCTGATTTCGGACTTCGGATCCCGTGACTCGAACTTCGAATAGCGGCTGCTGCCATGTTCGACGGTTTTCATCCTGACCACCTCGGCAAGGAAGGCGGCAGCCGACGTCGTCAGTTCGTCGGCCAGCGGCAGGGTGCCCGCTATGGGATGAGCGGTGTCGGCCAGACGGCGTTCGCGGGCCTTGCCGGTCTCGTCGACGAGGGCGTCCATGCGCTCGGCGGCAGCCATCAGTCCCTTCCGTCCACACCACGTCGTCGGCAGACAGATAGGCCAACAGGTTGACCATCTTGTCCGTTGAGCCCTGTGCTATGCCGTCGGGTGCCGTCTGTCCTACTATGTCGGTACGGTCTATCTGTTTGATGGATAGCTGTGTGGCAGCGTCGAAGGTGCGCAGCGAGTCGATCTCGTCGCCAAAGAATTCGATGCGGACAGGATGCTCCGAAGCGAGCGAGAACACGTCGACGATGCCTCCGCGGACGGCATACTGTCCTCCTTCGACCACGAAGTCCTCGCGCTCGAAGCCCAGCTCCTGCAACTGCTCGACAAAGGCATCCATGTCGAGCTGCTGTCCGCGTGCCACACGCACCGTACGGGCGCCGAGCGTGGCCGGTGCCACCACCTTCTCGGCCAATGCGTCGGGCCACGTCACCACCATACAACGCTCGCCTGCGGCAAGGTACTTCACCGTCTCGCCGCGCATGATGACGTTGCTGTTGTCAGTCTGTTCGGAGTCGTAGTTGTAAGCCTTGCGGTAGCTGGTCGGGAAGAGCAGGACCCTTGTCCTCGTTGTGTCTTCACCATCAAGCAGCGCCTCAAGGTCGCTGGCCATGTAGTAGGCGTCCTCCTTCGAGGGGGCGAGGAGCAGATGTGTCGCTGTGGGAAAGCGTGTGGCGACGGCAGCTGCCACAACGGCAGGCATAGAACCCAACATGCCGCCCACATGCAGACGAGCACCGCGTTCCGTCAAGGCTTCGGCAATACGGCCCACAAGTGTGCTCTCGGTATATAGTTCGAGTAGATTCACTGGCGTTTGTTATTAATTTTCAATTCTTTCTCTTCGATGACATTGCTTACTGTCTCGAGGCGAGGCTGCCTTTATTTCCCAAAAAAGTCGGTGCAAAGATACTAAAAAAAAACATAACGCGTTATAAAGACAATAAACCATAATGCCAAAACATTCAGCCAATGACAACGATACTTTGGGCCGACGACGAGATAGACCTCCTGAAGCCACACATCATGTTTCTTGAAGACAAAGGATACCGTGTGATACCGGTATGCTCGGGCAGCGACGCCCTCGACGTGCTAGACGAAAACGAGCCCGACTTGGTGTTTCTCGACGAACAGATGCCAGGCCTTTCGGGTATAGACACGCTGCGCCATATCAAGCAACGACATCCGCAGCTGCCGGTGGTGATGATCACCAAGAGCGAAGAGGAACACATTATGAACGACGCCCTCGGGGGCAAGATATCCGACTACCTCATCAAGCCGGTGAACCCCAACCAGATACTGCTTACCGTCAAGAGACTGACCGACGCGCGGCGTCTACAGAGCGAGCATTCGATGATGAACTACCAGCAGCAGTTCCGCGAGATAGGCATACAGCTAGGCAGTCCGATGGACTGGCAAGAGTGGATGGAGATGTACCGCCGTCTTGTCTACTGGGAGCTTGAGCTGTCGCACACCGACGACGAGAACATACACTCCATCTTCCTCGACCAGAAGCGCGACGCGCAACGGCAGTATTGCCGCTACTATGAACAGCACTACCTTGGCTGGCTGGCCGGCACCGACATGCGACCGCCGATGAGTCACACCGTGCTCAAAGAGCGTCTGTTGCCACTGCTGCAGCAGGAGGACGGGGCCGAGTCCACCTTCCTCATCGTCATCGACAACTTCCGCTACGACCAGTGGGCCTACGTGCGTCCCACCGTCGAGGAGTTGCTGCGTGTGGAACGCGACGACCTCTACTACACCATCATACCTACCACCACCCAGTTTGCCCGCAACGCCATGTTCGCCGGACTGATGCCAAGCGAGATAGAACGCAAATACCCGCAGTATTGGGTCAACGAGGACGAGGAAGGCTGGAAGAACCAGTACGAGGACCAGCTGCTCGACGAGAACCTGCGTCGTCACGGCTTGCATCTGAAGCACACCTACAACAAAGTGCTCAACGCACAGTACGGGCGTCGTCTGGTCGACCGTGTGCCAGAGATGATGCACTGTCCACTCAACGTCATCATATACAACTTCGTCGACATGCTTTCGCATGCTCGCACTGACAGCGACATAGTGCGCGAACTGGCCGACGACGAGCGTGCCTACCGTTCGCTGACGCTACAGTGGTTGCAGCACTCGCCACTGATGGATATGCTGCGTGTCCTGTCGGAACGCGACGTCAACGTGGTCATCACCACCGATCATGGATCGGTACGCACCGCACATCCTGTGCGTGTCAAGGGCGACCGCGACATCAGCGTCAACCTGCGCTACAAGCAGGGGCGCCTGCTCGACTACCGACAAGGCGATGTGTTCGAAGTGCGCGACCCTCAGAAGATATTCCTCCCACGACGCCACGTCACATCGCCCTACATCTTCGCCCGCGAGAACGACTTCTTCGCCTACCCCAATAACTACAACCAGTACGTGCAATACTACAGCGGCACCTTCCAGCATGGAGGCATCTCGATGGAAGAGACCCTCGTGCCCTACATACTGTTGCGAAACAAATGACAGTCAAGCCTATAAGGCACGAGGCGGAGTGATGGGGATAATAGTATTCGCCAATCATTACAAACGTGAAGCAAGCATCCAGCGAATGCTTGCTTCACCTTACAAACAAATTTTTTTGTATATTTGCACTTTAACCATATCAAACAACATAAATATGAAACGACTGACAATCATAATGATGCTGTTGGTGACATGGGGGGCTGGAGCACAATATGTCATTGATAAGGGAACAGAAAGCCGCCATATAGACGGCGACCACATCTACGACGCCACTTTCGTCGGCATATACGACGGGCTGACGGTCTGGGTGGGAGAGGCACGCGGAGGATGGCAGGTGACGTATGCCGACCACGATATGGAGCCCGTGTTCCGTCAAGGGCTGAAGACGAAAGCCAACGAGCTGCTGGTTGCCACACATAGCGCCGACACGGTGACGCTGATGCTGGCCGACCGTTCGCAAAGCCGTCGCACCGACGTGCTTCTGGCACGCTGTGTGCCCAACGCCGCATGGACGATTGACACGCTGCTGACGATGACCTACGGCAAAAAAGACCTTTGTCTGCTGTGGGGAGCCGTGTCGCCCTCGGGCAACCGCATAGGGCTGTGCTCGATAGTGGAATACATCGAGCAGATGCAGTACTCGGCCTGCATCATGATGCTCCACGCCAACGGCACCCTAGACTATCGCCACGAGTACGCCCTTGGAACTATGGACAACTTCTGCATCACCGACGACGGCCGTGCCGTCACCCTCGGCACCGAACAGGACGGGGAGACGATGCACGTCATAGTCAACTACGCCAACCGGCACCATGTGGAGACCACCGAGACACTCATCGACTGCAAGACGCTGCGCGAGTTGAACATAGCAACAGTCACCGAACATCATCTTATCGCCCTAGGCACCATGTCGGGAAGCGGCTTCCGCGACGCCGAGGCGTACTATGGCGGCACGATGGCTTTCTCCTACGACCTAGACGGAGCCCGCATGGCCGGTTTCACCCTACGTCCGTTCCAAAACGAAGACATCAACATCCTATACAACAAACCCACCAAGAAGATACAGCGCGACCTGCTGTGTGAACACGTCGGCACCATCGGTCGTGTCGCCTTACCCTACGGCGCTGCCATAGTGATGGGACGCAACTTCGAGAAAATAAGCCAAGCCGACAACGGTATCGAAGAACACTCCTTCGCTCGCGTAGGTCTGCATCTGGAGGCCTACGACACGGCAGCCAACGTGGTGTGGGTACGCAACCTACGCCGCAACGACTGGCAGGAAGGTTCGCCCAACCTGCTTGGAGTGGGTCTCGCCACGATAGGCGACACGCTATGTGTCGTCAAGAGCGAGAGCCGCAAGATGCCCACAGCCTACGTCATAGGTAAACCGGCTAAACAACTGAAGATGGGCGACAAGAACAACCTGGTGCTCTACAGCATCGCTGCCGACGGCGAGGTGCACAAAGACATACTGGAGGCCAAGAGCAAGCACTCGCTTGTGCGGATGACATCGCAATGCGACATAGTCACCAGACATGGCTCGCGCCTGCGCCACATAAAACTTTCCAAATGCCAATAGTGATTCATGGCGCTCGCGCCAACAACCTTAAAAACATCGACCTGGAGCTTCCGCAAGGCAAGCTGATAGTCGTCACAGGCCTGAGCGGCAGCGGCAAGAGCAGCCTTGCGTTCGACACCATCTTCGCCGAGGGGCAGCGCCGCTATGTGGAGAGCATGAGCTCGTACGCCCGCCAGTTTCTGGGCCGCATGACAAAGCCCGACGTCGACTATATCCTCGGTCTTGCACCGGCAGTGGCTATCGGACAGCATACAGGCTCCACCAACCCGCGTTCCACCGTCGGCACACAAACAGAGATATACGAATACCTCAAGCTTCTCTTTGCCCGCATTGGCCGCACCTATTCGCCGGTGAGCGGCACCGAAGTGAAGCGTCACACGGTGAGCGACGTGGTCGATTATATCTATGGCGAGTTGGAGGAAGCCGACAGAGGCAAGGTGATGATATTGGCGCCGTTGACCGACAGCGACGAGCGTCCGCTACGGCAGCAGCTGGAGATTCTGCACCAAGAGGGCTACCAGCGCGTCATGCTGGGCGGCAACGTGGTGCGCATCGACGCCATCGACGGTGTCGAACTGTCCACAGAGGCCCTGCTTGTGGTAGACCGCATAGAGGTGCATCCTGACGACGATGGACAGACGGCCCGTGTGGCCGAAAGCGTGCAGAGCGCCTTCTTCGAGGGGCGTGGCAACTGCATCGTACAGACAGAGAGCGGCAAGCGTGCCTCGTTCAGCAACCTGTTCGAAGCCGACGGCATCACCTTCGAGAAGCCCAACCCCAACTTCTTCTCGTTCAACAACCCCTACGGCGCCTGTCCCACATGTCAAGGGTACGGCAACATCATCGGCATCGACGAGAACCTGGTGGTACCCAACCGCAGCCACTCGGTCTACGACGACGCCGTGGTATGCTGGAAAGGCGAGAAGATGCAGGAGGTGAAGCGCGAGTTCATCCGGCAGGCGGCACGCGCCGACTTCCCGATACACGTGCCATATCTACAGCTGACACAGGAAGAGAAAGACTACCTGTGGCATGGTGATGGTGTGTGGGAAGGCATCGACGGCTTCTTCCGCTGGGTGGAGAGCCAGAGCTACAAGATACAATACCGCGTGATGCTGGCGCGCTACCGTGGTCGCACGGTGTGTCCCGATTGTCGCGGACATCGTCTGCGCAAAGATGCATCGTATGTGCGTGTGGCAGGCCACACCATCACCGAGCTGACCGACATGCCGGTGCAGCAGTTTGCCACATGGGTAGCCACACTTGACAGTGTCCTCGATGCCACCGAGATGAAGACCACCGAGCGTCTGCGCGACGAGCTGCGCAACCGCAGCCAGTACCTGCTAGACGTGGGCTTGGGCTATCTGACACTGGGTCGCGAGAGCCGCACCCTCAGCGGCGGAGAGAGCCAACGCATCAACCTGGCCACGCAGCTGGGCAGCTCGCTGGTGGGCTCGATATACATCCTCGACGAGCCGTCGGTAGGACTGCACAGCCGCGACACCGACCGGCTGATACACGTGCTTAAGCAACTGCGCGACCTGGGCAACACCGTCATCGTGGTGGAACACGACGAAGACATAATACGTGCAGCCGACTGGCTGGTCGACATCGGACCCGGCGCCGGCAGCCACGGCGGCGAGGTGGTCTTCAGCGGCAAGCCCTCCGACCTCGACAAGGCACAGCGTTCGCTGACGGCCGACTACCTGTTGGGACGCCGTGCAACCACAACACCTTCAGAGCGTCGCCGCTGGCGCGACCGCATCAGCATACGTGGTGCTTACGCCAACAACCTCAAACAGGTCGACGTCGACATCCCGCTCGGCGTGCTCACCGTGGTGACAGGCGTCAGCGGCAGCGGCAAGAGCAGTCTTGTGCGCAAGGTACTATACGACGTGATGCAACGCCGCCTCGACGGCAATGCCGACTATGTAGGCTCGTGTATCGAAGTCGGTGGCGACACAGGCCGTGTGACGGCAGTGGAGATGGTGGACCAGAACCCGATAGGACGCTCAACGCGCAGCAACCCAGCTACCTACATGAAGGCCTTCGACGAGATACGCGCCCTGTTTGCCGCCCAGCCGCTGGCCAAGGCCCGTGGCTACAAGAGCAGCTTCTTCTCTTTCAACGTAGAAGGCGGTCGCTGCGAGGAGTGCCAAGGCGAGGGGACGGTAACCGTCAGCATGCAGTTTATGAGCGACGTACACCTGGTGTGCGACGAGTGCCACGGCCGCCGCTACAAAGACGAGGCACTGGATGTGACGTACAACGGCAAGACAATAAGCGACGTGCTCGACATGCCCGTCGACGAAGCCGTAGAGTTCTTCAACACACAGGAGACCATGGGCATCTACAATCACATAAAGCCTTTGCAGGACGTGGGACTAGGCTACCTGACGCTGGGTCAGTCATCGTCGTCGCTCAGTGGCGGCGAGGCTCAGCGCATCAAGCTGGCCTCGTACCTCATCAAGGGCGAGAACAACAAGCCCGTGCTTTTCATCTTCGACGAGCCATCAACAGGACTGCACTTCCACGATATCACCAAGCTGCTGGCAGCCTTCGACCGACTGATAGAGCGCGGCCATAGCGTGGTGGTCATCGAACATCACCACGACATCATCAGAAGTGCCGACTGGGTTATCGACCTCGGTCCCGAAGGCGGCAACGACGGTGGCCATGTGGTCTTCACCGGCACTCCGGAGGTGCTGATGCACTGCGAGACCTCATACACAGCCAAATACCTCAAGGCAACCTCTGAAAATTCCATGTAAGTATATGGCAATAACTAATTATCGAAGTCTATGCAAGATTATATCAAGAAAATCAAGCGCCACGCCGCTACCGGCCTGTGGGGGTCGGTAGGAGCGGTGATTGCTGCCTCTGTTCTATGCTACGTGTTGCACCCCAAGGGCGGTGCGTCGCACTGGATGTTGATAGCAGGCACCGTGCTGGCAGTACTGGCCATCAGCATGATGATGCTCTCGGTACGACGACAGATACCGCTGCTGCGACAAAGCGAAGGGACGGAAAAGAAGCTCGAAGGCTACGCCGCGCATGTGCGCGACCTGTACATGACCATGCTTGCCGTGGTGGTGATACTATGCGTGTTTACACTGGCAAGCGGCAACACGGTGCTGTTGATGCTGGCCATGCTGAGCACACTGGTGCTGTTCCTCAACTACCCCAACATCTATCGCATCAAGGTGGACCTGGGCCTCACCGACGAGGAGGCTCGCGAGTTGTTCGGTGAGAAGTATATCTTCGAAAATAAGTCCGACGACAATGAACAATGACACCATAGTGGCCGTAGCCACCCCCGCAGGTGTGGGTGGCATCGCCGTGGTGCGTCTTAGCGGGCCGCAGGCTCATGCCATAGCCTCAGCACACCTCACCGTCCCAAAGCTGACTCCACAACATGCCACATACTGTAGTTTCGACGAACTGGACGACGTGGTGGCCACATGGTTCCCGCGTGGCTACAGCGGCGAGCCGACGGTGGAGATAGCCTGTCACGGCTCGGCATACATACAGCAGACGATAGTACAGACACTCTGCGACGACGGAGCACGTCTGGCGGAGCGCGGCGAGTTCACGATGCGTGCCTTCCTGCACGGACGTCTCGACTTGTCGCAAGCCGAGGCGGTGGCCGACCTCATCGACGCCGCCACACCGGCCCAGCACCGCCTGGCCGTCAGCCAGCTGCGCGGCGGCTATGCGACAGCCCTCAAAGAACTGCGGCAGCAACTGGTCGACCTCACCTCGCTCCTCGAGCTGGAACTCGACTTCAGCCAAGAGGACGTCGAGTTCGTCGACCGCGACAGGCTGCGCCGACTCATAGAAGACACCAGCATCCGTATCGGGGTGCTGCGCAGCACTTTCAAAATGGGCAACGCCCTGAAAAAAGGAATACCCACCGCCATCATCGGACGGCCCAACTCGGGCAAGTCGTCGCTGCTCAACGCCCTGCTGGCCGACGACCGCGCCATCGTGAGCCCCGTTGCAGGCACCACGCGCGACACCGTGGAAGAGACCTTCAATATAGACGGCATCACCTTCCGCCTCATCGACACCGCCGGGCTGCACAAGACCGACGACCCTCTGGAGACTATGGGCATACACCGCGCCATCGCCGCCGCCATCCAGGCCGACATCATACTCTACGTCCACGATGCCACGCGGACATGGACCGACGCGATAGAGGACCTGCAGGCCCTGCGCGACGATATCGGAGTCAACATCAACAGTAAACACCTCTGGATAGTAGTCAACAAAATAGACCTGCCCGAAGCCATCGAGTCCACCAAGGTGCTCGGCATCGCCGTTTCGGCCACCCAAGGCACCGGACTGGACGAACTGCGCGGACACATGCTCAAAGCGGTCGGCAAAGACCTGGCCGACTCCAGCCAGGTGCTGCTCACCAATGCGCGCCACTACGATGCCCTCGGGCACACCGACCAGGCGCTGCTTCGGGTGCAGCGCGGCATCGACGCCGGCCTGCCCGCCGACCTGCTGGCCGTCGACCTGCGCGACGCACTCTACCACCTGGGCAGCATCACAGGCGATGTGGCGGGCGACGAAATCCTCGGCAACATATTCTCACGTTTCTGCATCGGCAAATGATTTTTATATCGCGTTAGGCTATGCGGTTGAACTGCGCCTGCCAATTACGCATTCACACATTTTTTAGATATTGCCTTACGGAATATTTTTTCCGACGAGGGCACAATAAATGTGTAACACATACGTTTTTCCATAGTAAAACACTAAAAACAACTGGGAACAATGCGACGTACACTCATAGTCTTGCTCCTGTTGCTGCCGTTGGCGGCATGGGGCAAGTCGGGCTACAAAATCACCCTGCAGATTGACGGCAGCCGCGACACGATGATGCTGCTCTGCTTCTACTATGCCAACAACGAGCGCATTGCCGACACAGCCTACAACGACGGCAAGGGACACTTCGTGTTCGAAGGCGACGCCGAGCTGCACCCCGGCCTCTACTTCTTCACCAACAACCGCAACCGCTACGTAGAATTCGTGATATACCACGAGAAGCCCTTTTTCAAGTTCCACACCGACGACCGTGCGTGGACGATGAACATGAGCGTGAAAGGCTCGAAGCAGAACGAGGTGTTCTACAACTACCAGCGAGCCAGCGAAGCCCTCTACCGCGAGATAGAAGACCGCAAGGGCGAGTTGGACTCGGCGGCGCTGGCCACGTTCGTAGCACAGCAGCACCAGCGTATCGACAGTCTGAAGATTGACTTCATAGCGCGCTACCCCGACGCCATGATATGCAAGATGATGGCCTCGACCAAAGACATCGAGGTGCCGACAGAGGATGCCGATGGCAAGACCATGAGCCAATGGGAGCGCTATGAATACATGATGGCGCACTACTTCGACAACATGCCGCTCGACGACGACTTCATGGTGCGCACCCCCAAGGCAGTGTTCTACCAACGCGTGATGGACTACGTGGAGAAGTACATGCATGGCTGGCCGCCCGACAAGATATGTCCACTGCTCGACAGCCTCATCGACCGTTCCGAGCCAGCCAAGGAGGTCAACAAATGGCTCATATACAAGCTCACCGACTACTTCCTACAGAGCAACGTGATGGTCTACGACGAGGTGTACTGCCACCTGGTGATGCGCTACTTCGCCACCGGCAAGGCAGCCGAATGGTTTCCGCCATCGGCTATCGACGAAAACGTGGAACGTGCCACCAAATGGGAACGCCTGCTGGTGGGTCGCGAAGCGCCTGAACTCATACTCTTCGACACCACCCACCAGGCCTATTCGCTCCACCACATGCGCGGCGACTATACGCTGCTAGTGTTCTGGAGCCCCACGTGCGGCCACTGCCGCGAGATAATACCCGAGGTCTACCGCGTGTTCGAAGAGTACCTGGACTCTCTCGACATCACCGCCTTTGCAATACTCAGCGAACCCAGCGACGGCACTATAGTGAAATGGAAGAAATTCATCGCCGACCACGGCATGACCAACCGCAAGTGGGTCAACCTCAACGGCGCAGAAGCCAACGTCGACTGGCGCGAGGTCTACGACATCACCACCACACCGCAGATATACCTCATAGAAAACAAGACCCACACCTTTGTGGCAAAGAAGCTCAACGCCAATATATTCCGAGAGATATGCAAAAGTCTTACAAAAAA
>FLNU01001283.1_pt1 | contig 13024 bp, 15 predicted proteins | sample 1140361 | NCBI WGS metagenome assembly FLNU01 (sample SAMEA3878206, study PRJEB12797) | bioreactor metagenome | biome: Moose rumen | place: Sweden | collected 2011-10 | reverse complement strand
CGGATCCCAACGTAAAGTTGTGCCGTCAGTTTCGACGAATGGCGCATTTTCATTGAAAGGACTTTGCTCCAATTTGCGAACAGCTTCCAAAACCAATCTTGCCGCAGTAGTTTTTCCTACGCCGGGCGGACCATACAAAATTAAATGTTGCGGATATGGCGATGCCAACTTTGCACGAAGAGATTTTACCGCGCGTTCCTGCCCAACAATTTCTTCAAGCGACTTGGGGCGCAAAAGTTCCATAACAGATTGAGTAAGTTTAACTTCATCAAGCTTTTCAAGGTGTTCACGCTTTTTAGCCTCATGCGGCGTTTCAGATTCTACGCGCTCTTCCTTCAAAATCTGCAATTTAATATCTTTTACGTACTCTTGATGATCCTTTTCAAGCTTTTCAGTAACTTTGCGGTCGATTTTATCTTCAACCTGTCGACGCGCAATAATATCTGCCATTAACTCTGAGACGCGTACAATTTCTTCTTGAATTTCAGATTTAGAAGTTGGCGCGGGACCAAGCGTAGGATTTTCTTCCAAGATTCGACGTAACGCTAAAATTTTTTCGCCGGCTTTTTCGGAGCGTAAATATCTTAACGCGTCCATTTTACCGGCTTGCAAAACTAATCTGTCCGATCCCATAACGTCGACGACGATTGAATATAACGCGGCAATTTCGCGATCCAAATCACTTTCGACGTAATGTGTTTGAGGAACATTTTTTTTTCTGCCCAATGCCCGTTTTATCGAACCAAATAAATTTTTAAACAAATTAACTTCCTTTAACCTTCTACGACTTCAACTTTCATTTTAACTGAAGTCTCAGGGTGCAACTTAATCACCGCTTCATAAGTTCCTATTCTGGAAACTTCGTCTGTAATGGAAATTTTCCGTTTGTCGACGTTAAGCCCGTGATTTTCTTTCAACGCCTTAGCAATGTCACTTCCGCCGACCGAGCCGAAAAGTTTACCGTCTTTGCCGAGTTTTATCGGAATACGTACGCTGATTTTTTCAAGTTGTGAGCCGAGAAGTTTAGCCTCGTCAGCCTCCTGTTGAGCCTTGCGAGCTTTATTTTCAGCCTTTGTCTTAGCGGTATTGATATTAGCAGTGTTAGCCTCAACGGCAAGGTTACGCGGCAACAAAAAATTTCTGCCGTAACCGTCTGCCACGTTTACAATATCGCCTTTTGCACCGACATTTTTAACATCTGCCTGTAAAATTACTTTCATTATTTAACACTTCCAATTCTTAATTTTTAATTCTTAATTCTTAATTAATTCAAGCGTTATCCCATTTGCCTTCATGTAAATTATACGTCCAACGCGATTTATCTGCAAGCATTATAACGGGGCTGATACTATCCGCGCAGTTTATCGATATTACAGAATTTGTATTGAAGATAAGCTTAATATCCGAATCCTTAGCCCTAGCTTCCGTGATATGCTCCAAAATCGAATCGTACAGGAAAATTGTATCGTTAGCTTCGGCATTTTGGACAACATCATTGCCGTCAAATCTGCCATACCAAAAAACTTCTGAACCCGTGCCGCCAACTAATGTGTCATCAAAACTTCCGCTGCCGCCCCACAAACTTGAATTGCCACTTCCGCCGACGATTGAAGTTGACGCATTGGCACTTCCTACCAGCGTATTATAACCCGAACTGTTACTTGTATTCAAGACCGCAACGCCATCAAAAGTTTGTCCGCGTGAACCATCCATCCAAATATTTTCGCTGTTAGCACCTTTAACACTAACTGTACCGCCCGCATTAGTCGTAAAATATGAAACTTCATCATCATAAGTTACACTTGATCTGCCGACTTTCGCATATTTAACGCCTGAACTGTTTCCTACTGCATACTGAACAATGCTGTCGTCTGAACCCGCGCCCATAAGACTTACATAATTTTCAGTGGTAGTATCATCGCCAAATTTCATACGAACAGTTGAACCGTTACGCGTCGCAGAAAAATTTCCTGAGGTTGAATCGTCCACAAAATAAATTATATCGCTTGTGCCGCTTCTGCCTGCAGAAAAATTTGTGATAACCGTCCGCCCAACGCCATTGTACATAAAATAATCTCGCGTCGAACCGCCCGTCAATGAATTAATTCCCATCGTGCCGCCGAATAAAGTATTTTCACCATTGCCGCCGATTATGACATTGTTTTTATCATTTCCGTAAATACGCATATTGTAAGTAGTTTGCGACGCGTTTACAGTGACATAATTTGAAATATTTGGGACAATGGTTGAATTACCCGTGCCGTCAAGCATAACATCTTCACCAAAATCATTGTCGACGGTAATTCCCGCGCCGTTAATCGTAACTCCGGCAATATTTTCATCCGCACTGAATCCCAAATCATTTTCGCCAAAAATATTTCCATAAACTGCAACTTCAGCATTAGCGGGACTTTCGACGGAATTGTTATCGGTAATGATAATTTCTTTTTCCATAGCCAAAACTCCTTAAATAATTTTCTAAAAACTTTTTTCTGAAGTTATTTTAACAGAATCTGAAAAATTTGTGAATACCTGTCTGAAAAAAATCTTAAAACTTTTATAAAGATTAGTGTATAATAATTAATTTTATAGATTTTAAAAATTTTTAACTCAATAAAAAATCCTGCCAATCTCAGAAAAAAAATTAGTTCTTTATATGAAATTTTAATGTAAATGAGGTTTTTCGTTGACAAGGCGGAAAATTTTTTTTATATTTATTAGGGAAGTGATTTAAATTGAAAGAAAAATTAGGAATTGTATTAGCGTTGGCGGCGATATTTCAATTCTCAACTTTAGACGCCGCACCTATCGACAGAGAACTTGCAATTTTAGCGTCCGAACAAGCGCAGGAAGAGTCCCAACCTGAACCTAAAGAAAAAATTGATACCTCCGTACCTAAAACTAAAAAGGAACTTGAAGCCGAAGAAAAGCGACTCCGTGAAGAGAGACGCGCAGAAGAAAAACGCTTGAAGGAAGAAAAAGAAGCCGCGCGTAAAAAAATCGAAGAGGGTAAACATGAACAGATTAATCCGATAAGTGACGGCAGGAGAATACGCCAAACTTCTTCAGATGAAGATTCCGTAAATTTTTCTGAGGATGATTCTGATGAAGAAAATTTAGATGAAGAAGAAAACGAAGAGACTTCTATAAATAAACAAAATTTAGATGAAGAAAAAACCAAAAAAAATTCCATAAATCCTCCTACAGAAAATATTTCCGGGAGTTCAAAGGAATTGCCTTTACAAAGTTCTTCACCTACAGAAGATCTTGTCGGTATGCCCAATCCCATAAAATCTTATACAACCTTTGAAGAAGTAGCTGATGCGGTAGGATTTACTCCTTTGTACATTCCTAAAAAATCCGGCTATACAATTAAGGGAATTTTGAGTATTGATGATCGTATTGCTGAAATTCGTTACGGTCGACGTTGGGAGCCGGAAGTTTCATTGTCTGTCCGTACATATAAGCGCGCCCCTGAAGAAGATTTGCAGGACATTAGCGGCATTAACGGCGCAAAATGGAGAGTAGATGACAATAGCGGCTCAACCATTTACCTTGCAAAAATTAACGATAACGATCACGCGGCGGCTTGGGCTGTCGGAGACTTTACTTTTTCCGCATATGTGAAAAATCTTTCATTTGCCGCATTTTACGCGTTGGTTGTCGATGAACTTATAGATTTGTCTAATCATTATTATATTGCATAAAAATTTTTTCAAAAAAAAATTAACCGCTCAAAATTGGGCGGCTTTTTGTTTTTCGGGAAAATTTTAACTTGAATCCTCTGTCGAAATGTCGGGGCGTGTTGATAAACCCTAACTTGATGAAAATTTTTTATATACTAAACTATTTTTTTGACGCAAAAAAATAAGCGGCAAATGCGATATTACTTTATTAATTCCGCATTTAATTTTTTAATCAAATTTTAGAATGGTAAATCATTATAATTGTTATAGATTTACATAGCTTTTTCAAAATCTAATGGTATCAAAAAAAAATTAGCTTTTTCAATTTCTCCAATAGCTTTATAAGCATTTCCAAGCTCATCATATATGTATTGAGTTTCGTCAAAATCAAGACCAAATTCAAGAGATTTAGAAAAATCAGCAATAGCCTCTTCATATTCTTTTAAATCATAATATTTTTCTTCATCAGTCAAAAAAACCCACTTCTAAAAACTTTTTGAATAGCTAAAAGTAAAAAATAGCAAAAAAAATCTCCGACTAATCGGAAAAAATTTTTATTTTAAGGCGTAAAAAAGTGGATTAGCGGCAAAAGATTCTTCGCCGTAAAGTTGAGAATATTTTTCGCGGCAAGCGAGAACTTTTTTGACGTAATTTTTAGTTTCGTTAAAAGGAATTTCATCAACATTAGAAAAATTTTTACGCCAACCTTTATTTTCAATCCAATGATGAACATTACCGCGCCCAGCATTGTAAGCCGCCAGAGCTAAAACGTCATTACCAAAAAATTCGTCCTCAAGTTCCGCCAAATACCAAATACCGTATTTAATATTAGTGTCGGAATTATGAAGTTGATTAATTGACGGAGGATTTTCATCAAGTTGAGTAGCGATCCAATTTGCGGTATCGGGCATAATTTGCATTAAACCGACGGCACCGCTTTTAGAAGTTGCACCTTCGACGAAATTACTTTCGACTTTCATAACGGAAATAGCCAAAAATCTGTCAACGCGATAACGCGCCGCATTTTCTTCAACTTTTTCACGATATGGGAATGGATAAAAAATTTTTTGAGCAGTCGGTAAACGTGAAGCGGCAAAAATTATTACAAAAAAAATTGTAAAAGTTATGATGATTTTTAATTTAAATTTAGACAAAATTTTCACTTCCCTATAAAGACGCTAAAATTTTTTGGATAAGGGGAATAACTTGCTGACGAACTTTCGGACCGGGATTTTTATTATTGATAACGACATCAGCGCGAGAGGCAATTTCTTTAGCGGACATTTGCGAATTAATTTTATTTGACGCTTGATTCCAAGTTAAACCGTCGCGTTGCATAAGCCGCCACATTTGCTTACTTTTGCTGAGATAAACCGCCCAAATTTCATCAACTAAAAATTCCCAATTTGCCTCAAAAAGTAGCGGAATTTCCAAAACAACTAATTTTTCTCCGGTTTCCGCGCAATTTACAAGAAAATCTCTTGTTCGATTTAAAAGAATTGGATGAGCGACGGAATTTATCCATAGACGTTCAATTTCATTTTTAAAAATAATATCCGCGACAAGTTTTTTATTAAGTTGCCCTTGCTCGTCCAAAATAATATTACCGAAATGTTGAAGATAAGCTGAATAAAGTGATTCGCCACATTGTAAAAGTTTATGAGTTTCTTTGTCAACATCAAAAGTTATCGCGCCGAATTTTCTAAAAATATCAGCGACTGAAGATTTACCGCAAGCTATCGCGCCAGTTAATCCGATTATGTACAATTTTAATCTCCTAACAAATTTTCCAACCGTCAGAAATTTTTTCGATAAGATGTTCGCTGAAAAGATGACCGACAGCGCGTTTAAAAGCGGCTTTACTAATGTGAAAAATTGAAAAAATTTTTTCAGGCGCAGTTTTATCATTGAAAGGCAAAATTCCGCCATTTTCGCGCATAAAATTTAAAATATTTTCAGCGTCATTTTGGAGGGCATTTTCTTTAGCAAAACGCAATGACGCATCAAGCCTTCCATCTTCACGCAAAAAAGTTACCCGTGCTTCTACAACGTCACCGGCTTTAACTGGTTGAGGAATTTCTTTTTGAGGAATAAAAACGATAAATCTTTCTTCGCTGAAAACAAATGCGCCCGCGTCGGTAATATTATAAATTGTGCCGATAATTTTATCGCCGCGTTGAATATTTTTTGCAGGTTTAGATGCGCGACGAATTTCATCAGAAACTTTCATAGAAGTTGCGAGCCTGCCGGATTTATCTGTATAAAGTTTAGCCCAAACAATGTCATTAATTTTAGGACGACCAATCATTTCGGCAAAAGGCATAAAAATTCCGCGTTCCGCACCAACGTCAAGAAAAGCTCCGTCATTAGTCACGTTAATAACTTTAAGCCGCGCAATTTGACCTTCACGCATTTTGGGAACGCGCATACTTGCGGTTAATCTTTTTTTTGGATCTAAATATAAAAAAACGTTTACAGATTCGCCGACTTTAACTTCAGAAATTTGTTGAGTTTTATGCAATAAAATATCGTCATTAGTGTTACCGGTTTCCGCGCAGAGAAACGCGCCAAAATCACTTACACGAGCAACTTTTAAATTTGCGACAGTCATCGGCTTAAATTTAATTTCAGTGACAATTTCAGGATTTTTTTTAGATTTTTTTTTATTCTTCATAGCGTTTAATTTCGGCATCTCCCCAAAGTTTTTCAAGCGCGTAATAATCGCGGCTTTCAGTTTTAAAAATATGTGCTACAACGTCGCCGTAATCAAGCAAAATCCATTCTGCCTCGTGATAACCTTCACGATGATTAAATTTTACGCCGTCTTTCAAAAGTTCCTCTTCGACATTATCGGCAATGGCGCGAACCTGCGTAGCCGTCGACGCGTTACAAATTACAAAATAATCCGTCGAAAACATTATGCCGTTCATATTCATTACAACAATATTTTCAGCCTTAATCTTGCTTGCCGCCTTGCAAATTTTTTTAGTAATTTCGTTAATCTCCAAAATTTTTTCACTCCATTCAATTCTTAATTATTTTTAATTTCCCTCGTCGTCTGTAATATCATGAATCGGAAAAAGTTCACTAATCATTTTATCAATACCTTCAAGGTCGGGGATAAATGCGCCGTCTTCATTTTCAATACCCGGCAACATAACCGTTGCAGGTGATTCGCTACTCATTTTTCTTAAAACGTTAGCTAAGTGTGCCGAGTCAAAAATTTCCGCGCTGGTCTCCATTTTGTTGCGGAAAATATCTGCAATGGAAGGCAACTTTGGAATCGTCTCAAGCTGTAAAACTTTTGCGTAAAGAGATTTTATAAATTTTTGTTGACGCTGAACCCTGCCGACATCACCTAAATTTTCGCCGCGAAATCTCAAATATTTTTGCGCTTCGTAACCGTCCAAATGTTGATAGCCCTGCCCCAAATGAATTGACAAGCCGGACTCAGGGTCTTCGTAATCCATATTTTCTTCAACGTAAATATCCACGCCGCCTAAAACGTCAATCAATTCAGCAAAAGTATTCATATCAACCACGATATATTGATGAATAGAAATTCCCAATAGCGCGGCAACGTGACGCACCATTAAACTTGCGCCGCCCCAACCGTAAAAAGTCCCGATACGTCCGTTTGCAGAATCAGCCGTTACCCAAGTATCACGCGGAATTGAAATCAGCCTTGATTTACCTGTATCGTTTGAAAAACTTAAAACTAAAATTGTATCGGCATTTTGAATGCCCTCTTCGCCGTCATCAACGCCTAAAATTAAAATATTTGTGTAGCCGTCAAACTTCGGATCAATCGGTCCGGTCTTAGCAGTTTTTCTGTCAGTGTAACCTTGATAAATCGATACCAATTCATTATACACGCTGCCGACGGTATTGTACACTCCCAAGCCGACAAATAAAACTGCTGAAATAAAGAGCGCAAGAATAACAATCGCAAAAATAAGGCGAAAAACTTTAACCTTACGCTTACGACGAACTTTTTTTTGCGGTTGATTTTGATTTTCTTTAGTTTTATTTGTCATTGTAAATCCTGCTCACTTCTAAGAATTTTTTTGAAGGAGTAAAAAATTTCTTGCGTCAATCGTTGCGGGATGAACAAGCGCATTTTTCTGAACGACGAAAATTATTGATTCACTCAACGCCGTCAAAATAATTTCGTCAAGATTATTCGACTTTTCGGCAAGTTCGCGCAGACTATCAACGCCGGGATAATTTCGATTCGGCTCAATCATATCAGCGAAATAAATAATTTTATCAAGCGCGGACATATTGCGAGCTCCGACGGTATGACGGTAAATCGCTTGAATAATTTCCTTATCGTCAACGCCGTAAATTTCCGTGACCATCTGCGCCCCAATGTAAGCGTGAAGTAAAAGCGGCGCGGAATTTTCAACTTCGCCAATCATAATGCCGCGCTTAATGGCTTCAGCGGGTAAATCTTCGTTTTCAAATTCTCTGGCGCAATCGTGCAACAATCCCGCAATGTAAGCCTTATTTTCATCGACTCCAAATTTTTTGGCAAGCTTGACGGCAGTATTTGCCACGCCGATTGAATGTGCAAAACGATTTTTATTAAGCCGCCGTTGCAACTCTTTGCGCATTTCGTCAACAGTCATAAATAAAGCCGCTCCTTTCTGATATATTCTTCTACGACTTCAGGGACGAGATATTTTATTGACAAGCCCTCTTTGACGCGCCGCCTAATTTCGGTTGAGGAAATTTCTATGCCCGGCGTTGTGGCTTGATGAATTTTTTCTTTGAAAAGTTTGCCGAAAAATTTTTTTAATTCCGTAACACCAACTTTAACATTGGGACGCGTCGTAGCTATGAAATGACATTGCTTGACTAATTCTTTTGATTGATACCACGTCGGCAAATCTTTCAATGAATCCGCGCCGATTATGAAAAATAATTCCGTCGACTCACCAAATTTTTTGTGCAATTCGTTGACTGTTTCCAAAGTGTAGGATAATCCTTCGCGCAAAATTTCCATTGGCGACACTTGAAATTTTTCGTTGGACTGCGTTGCCAAAAATGTCATCATCAGCCTATGGACTTCGGGCGTTACAAGTTTTTCAACCTTATGCGGAGGACGTGCGGCGGGAATAAATAAAATTTCGTCGAGTTGAAAAATTTCTCTTACTGATTCTGCCGTTGCCAAATGTCCTAAATGTATCGGGTCGAAAGTTCCGCCCATTATTCCGACTTTCAATTTAAATCACCTCAACGCCAAAATTATTATCAAACTCACTGCCGCAATGAATAAACCTGCGCGGAGGAAGTCTAAAATATCGTGTCTGCCTTTGGGGTCGCGCCAATAATTTTTCAAAGTGCGTATGTAGCCGAAAAATTTTTTAATCGTCATCGTCGGTATCATCGCTGTAAGTATCTTTGAACTTTAAAGTATTTTCTTCATAGCCGTATTTTTCGGAGTTATATAAAGCTGACAATTCGTCGTCAACATCACTAAAACTTCCGTCATAAGAAGATTTTTTAGGAGTTGAAGATTTTTTCTTAGACGTAAAAAACGGTTGTGAAATATTTTTAGGCGGTAAAGGTTTAACGAAAAACATTTCGGGCGATTCTCCGCGCAGAAACATTTCATTAATCTGATTAACCGCCGCATTATGTCCGCCCTCAGCCGCCAACTTGTACCACTTCAAAGACTCTTCAATATTTTGTTCGACGCCGACGCCGTAATAAAAACAATTCCCAACTTCATAAATCCCAATCAAACTTCCCTGTTGCGCCATTTCAAGATAACTTTCAAAAACTTTCTTAAGACGTTGCGGAATATTATTCCATTTCTCTTCCTCAACTTTATTTTCAACTTTACGCTTAGGCGCGGGCTTAACTTTCGGCGTATCATCAATTTGTACATTGTCGCGCAAATCATCAAGTTGCTCTTCAAGTTCATCGGCTTGGTATTTTAAATCTTCCGCTTCATACATAAGATCATCGGCTTTATATTCAAATTGCTCCGCTAAATCTAAAAGTGATTCATCACCCTTTTTGCGACAATCCTCCGCAAATTCATAAGAAAGTTTTGCTTCAACTTCAAGCTGGCGAGCTTTACTGCGGAGTTTTTCAATTTGCTTTAAAAGTTTTTTTTCAGTCATCATTATTCAAACCTTTAACTTTTCCGTCCAAAAATGCAAGATGAAACATTGCGTCCGGATCGCCGAGATTAGCGGCTTTTTTTAACCATTCACGAGCTTTATCAATATTTTTTTCAACGCCTTCACCTTCACTGTACATAGCCGCAAGATTAAACATTGCATCAACCTCGTTAAGTTCGGCGGCTTTTTCATAAAGTTCAATCGCTTTATCAATATTTTTTTTGACGCCCTGACCGTCATTGTACATAATCCCAAGATTTACCATTGCGCCCGCGTCATTAAGGGCGGCGGCTTGCTCATACCATTCACGAGCTTTTTTGTAATTTTTTCTTGTACCTTCGCCCTTTTGATACATAAGCCCGAGATGAAACATTGCCTTCACGTAACCCATTAAGGCGGCGCGTGTAAGCAATGCGCGAGCTTTTTTAAACTTTTTCTTTTCGGTATCGGAAGTCAAATACATTACGGCAAGTTCAGTTATCAATACCGCATCGTTTAAATACTCTTCATTCTGCGGGTCTTTCTGCATAAATTCTTCAAACATTTCAAGTGCCAATGTGTGACCGCCGTGCGCCGCCTCCAAAGTTAAATCATAAGCCTTTTCATAATCGGTTTCAACGCCCATACCTTCGGCATACATATAGCCCAAATTATACAAGCCGTTCGGATCGCCCTTTTCAGCCGCCTTGCTCAGCCATTCATGCGCCAATTCAAAATTTTGTTCAATGTCTTCACCAAATAAATATCTGTAACCCAGCTCCGCCATTGAATCGGCGTAACCCTTTTTCGCAAATTCTATAAGCTTGTCCATAACTTTTAATCAATTTCCTCTTCGTCATCACCAAATTCAATGTCGGTAATAATGGCATCAAATTTATCAAACAATTCTTCAGCCTTTGCGGAATTTTTTTCAACGCCTTTACCTTCACGGTACATTTTGGCAAGATTATTCAGCGCGTAAGTATTTTTGAGTGCAACGGCTTTTTCATACCATTCAACAGCTTTTTCATAGTCTTGCGGAACTCCTTCACCATGTTCATAAAGATAGCCGATTATTCGCATTGCCTCAGAATTACCCTGCGTGGCAGATTTTTTGTACCACTCAACAGCTGTATCAAGATTTTTTTCAACGTACTGACCTTTTTCATACATCATTCCGATTTTCCACATACAATCAGAATTGCCGAAATTGGCGGCATCCAATCTCCAATCGTAAAGTTCATGATAAAGTTGCTCAGCTTTTTCAGCGTCTTTTTTGCTACCAAATATTTGAGTTAAAATAATGAAAGGGCTAGAATCCTGATTTAAAAGGGCGGCGGCTAATTTATAAAAATTCCGCGCAGTTTCAAGATTTTGTTCAACGCCCAAGCCCTTTTCGTACATTTCGCCAAGATAATAATTTGCATAGTAAGCTTTGAAGGCGGCGGCTTTTTTAAGGTACTCACGCGCTTTATCAAAATTTTGTTCAACGCCCAAACCTTTCAAATACATAATGCCGACGGCAAGCACATCAAAATTATCATTTTCAGCGGCACGCTTAAGACGTTTAGCGGCAGTCTTTTCATAATATTTTTCGGAGTGCAATCTGGTATCTGTTTTTAAATGAAGTTCAACATTTGCCTTGTAGCACTTCAAAGACTCTTCAAGATTTTTTTCAACGCCGTTGCCAAATTCATACATTTTGCCGCGATTGTAAATTGATTGAAGTTCGCCGTTTTCAACGAGTTCAAAAATTTCATCCATAGCTTACCTTGTCTGCCCGTTACCCTCAATCAAATATTTCATTGTAGTAAGAGCCTCAAGCCCCATAGGTCCGCGTGCATGAAGTTTTTGCGTACTGATACCGATTTCCGCGCCGAATCCAAATTCAAAGCCGTCAGTGAAACGCGTCGAAGTGTTGACGTAAACCGCCGCCGCGTCAACCAGCGTTTGAAATTTTTTAGCCGCGTCTTTATCGTCCGTAATAATCGCGTCCGAATGTTCAGTGTTGTACTTATTAATATGCGCAATGGCTTCATCAATATCGTTGACAACTTTCACCGACAAAATTAAATCGTTGTATTCCGTCGCCCAATCTTCCTCAACTGCTGCTTTCATTTCGGGACAAATTTTTCTGCTAAATTCATCGCCGCGCAGTTCAACATTATTTTCAATCATCAGCTTAGCAATTTTCGGCAAAAATTCTTCCGCAATATCTTTGTGGACAAGCAAACTTTCCATAGCATTACAAACTGAAGGACGCGAAATTTTAGCCGTCAACGCAACAGGTAATGCAATATCAAAATTTGCCGCCTTGTCAACGTAAATGTGACAAACTCCCGTGCCGGTTTCAATAACGGGTACGGTAGAATGCTCGACGACGCGCGTAATTAATCCTGCTCCGCCGCGCGGTATGATAACGTCAACCAATTTGCGAAGTCTGCACATAGCTACAACCGCATCACGATCCGTTATCGCAACAAACTCAATCGAATGTTCAGGCAATCCTTGAGACGTTGCCGCCTCAATCAAAATATCCGTCAAAATTTTATTTGTACGAATAGCCTCTGAACCGCCGCGCAGAAGGCAAGCATTTCCCGATTTAAGACAAAGTGCCGCCGCGTCAACCGTGACATTGGGACGCGCTTCATAAATAATTCCAACGACGCCGAAGGGTACGCGAACACGACGAATTTTCAAGCCGTTGGGGCGCGTAACGTGAAAATCTTCCTGCCCAATGGGATCGGGTAAAGCTACAGTTTGACGCAAGCCTTCAGCCATTGCCGCTATCCGTGCAGGATTTAAAGTCAAGCGGTCAATCATATTTTTGCGTGTACCCTTTGCCTGAGCCGCCTTTACGTCCTCCGCGTTGACTGCAAGAATTTTATCTTGATTCGCCAAAAGTGCGTCAGCCATTGCGGAAAGCGCGGCATTTTTCATTTCGGTAGAGACGCCTGCCAAAATTCGTGACGCCTTCTTTGCGTCTCTGGCTTGATTTGCTACAAATTCTTTCATTAACATTATTTTTAACCCCCTATTAAAAATTTTTTTACGCTACAAAAATTGTTCCAATTTCCTCGCCGTTAAGAGCGCGGCGCAAATTTCCTATCTCTTGACCGTTAATAATCAGCATAGTAATTCCATTTTTGACGGCAATTTTAGCGGCTTGAATTTTCGTGAACATACCGCCTGTACCAAGTTTTGTACCTGCACCGCCCGCCATAC
>FLNU01000083.1_pt1 | contig 13071 bp, 6 predicted proteins | sample 1140361 | NCBI WGS metagenome assembly FLNU01 (sample SAMEA3878206, study PRJEB12797) | bioreactor metagenome | biome: Moose rumen | place: Sweden | collected 2011-10 | reverse complement strand
TACAAAATATCAATCATAACTTCAGAAACTTGAATTAAACTACTAAACTATTAAACTACTAAACTACTAAACTCTAAACTCTCCTCTCACACTCTAAACTCTACACTCTAAACTCTTTTAATACATCACCTTCTTCCCTTTGTGTATATAAATACCTCTTTCCGGCTTACTCACCACACGGCCCTGCAAGTCATACCAGAGGTCGTTGCCGCTGCTCTTTTCCACGATGTCCTGCACACCGGTAATCACCGTGTTGTCATCCACATAATACAAGCGGACATTGTCCAGACAAGTCCATGAGTTGGCACAAATCAGATACTGACGGAATCCTATCCGCAAATCACTCACTTCCTCAAGCACAAACTCCACAGACGATGTCTTATACTTGCCGTCTGTGAAGGCTACATTGGCCTGATCCACATTGTCAGGGTAGGTGTAAGGGCTATAGGTGAAGCCGCTCTCGTCATACAGCGACCTCATCTCAGTCGTCATGACATCTGTCCATTGGCGGGTCACCATTCCGTCGAAACCATAAGCGGCGTAAGCCTCGGATGGATACTCCACACGACCTTCATTAAATCGCTGATAGGCATTGGCGATGTCGCCGTCACGGTAGAATCCCTGCCATTCCAGACGATAAGTACCGGCTGGCATGTTTCGTAACACCTGGAACGTGTCGAACACCTTGTAGAATTGCTCCACCACCGTACCAGGGGCAGCACTCAGCGTCGTACCTTCCCAGCCTTGACTGCCTTTCGAGAAGTCTGGGTTCACCAGCAACGACGTGATATCCACCTCCTTGCCGTCACCAATCAGCTCAACGGCCTTCGGGTCGGCATAAGGGGGGGCTAATTCCTCTTCCACCACTTCCGTACCTTTCTCACAGGTCTCATTGTAAGCGGTCTGAACCTGTGCGGCACTCAACGTCTCGCCATATATGGCAAAGTCGTCGAAATACACGCCGCTCATCATCTTGTCGCTGGCAAACGGACTCCTGCCAATCCACGCAGTGGTGCTTGGAACCAGTGATATCGCACTCTCATTAGTAGCCTCACTGCCGCGAAGCTGACCGTCAACATAAATCTTCGTCTCAGATGCGTCACAGGTGACGGTGACATTATGCCACACGCCCTGTGTCAGACCGGAATTGGACTTCACTGCGGTGGTGCCGCTTCTCACTTTCTCGAAATACCAGTTCAGATTATTTGGCGGACTCACCAGGCCGTAATACTGACCGGTTCCGTTGGCGATGGCCCATGCCCAGCAGAAACTGCCGAAATTGCCACTGTCACCAATCAACAAGTTGAAGGAGACGGACCACTGATTGCTGTTAAGCGCCTCACCGATCTTCCGTGCGGCTTCATTACCCATGTCCAGATAACCGCCACTGCTGCCCGATCCGGTAAACAAGGAATGGCCTTCGCCCACAACCTCCAGACTGGCGTCGCCCGAAAGTGTGGCGGAAATCCCATGGTTCACCTCAGTCGGCTCATCCTGCTCGAAATCATAATAATAGAGTGGCTCCGGCAACGCTTCCGTTTCCTGAGGCGCCTCTTCCGACGCACTGCTCAGCGGAATCCGCATCACAGTGAGAGAGTAGGCGGGCACCTCCATCGTGAAGGCGTCGGGAGTGCTGCCGTCAATACTCAGCACGCTCTCTTTCGGTCGTACACGGGTGGAGTTCGTCATCGTGTTTTCTGCGTAATTGTCGGTATGGCTCATCGTGTTCAATACGATATCTCCTCCGATGGTGGCGTCGCTGAAACGGAACACGGCTGGCACAGCGTTGCCGTTATAGTTGATCACCTTCACGATGGCGGTATCGGCCTGCTCGTTCACCGAGGCACAGGCATAAAGGGCTTTCGAATCACTGCTGTCGAGCACCACATCGAACATCTGGGCATCGTCAAGATAACATTTCACGTTGTCTCCTGTGCGGACCACCTTGATATGATAGGTCTGACCGGTCACGATATTTCCGCTGCTGGTGCTGAGCGTGCTCTTATTACCGCCTAACGACTGCTCCACAGCGTGCTGGCTGTTGTTCCAACCGCCCAGGTTCCACCATGCATAGTTGTTATTGTCGGCATAGGCAAAGGTGATGAGGAATCCCTCGCTACCGCTGTTCTTCACGGCATCCATCTCTATCGTGCAGTCACCAAGCTCAACATCGGTGAAGACCGTCGTCGTACCCTGGGCGCTGCTGCCGGAGTTCACGGGGTCGGCATGCTCATATACCACTGTGCCTGTGGCGTCAGTCACCTTGATATTGCTGTAGGTGGCGCTGGTGTTCCATGAACCTACGCCGAAATGAGTAAATTCGATATTGGGGGTGTTATGGCTCTCTTCCCAGGTGATGTTCTGATAACCCACCACCGATGACATCATCTGCTGGGCCCAGTAGCTCGGAGTGCCGAAACTCTTGTAACAGTTGTAGCGGATCATGTCGGGCGACCAGTTCACTGCGTTCTCGTTCACGAAAATCGGGGCGTAGCTGGACATCTTCACCACGTCGGAGTTCACCTCCATACCGGCCATGAAGATAGCTTCGCCCAGAGCGGCTTTCAGCGTGCCGGTACTCCCGTAGTCACTTGTCACGGCATACTCTCCGCAGTAGATGCCCTGGCTCGTGCGGCTGTAGTTGTCATATTTGTGGTACATGTTGGCAAACCAGTCGGGATTGCGGTAGAAATGCTCGTCGAGCAAATCCACAGGGTAGGGGTTGCGCCAGGTTGGATAGTCGGAACCCCAGTCGGTGTTACCAACAAAGATAATATAAGGATAGCGGGCGTGGATGGCGTCGTAGAACTGCTTGTAACGCTCGGCGTAATGGTCGCTCTGGTCGCTGTTGCCGTTCGATGTGTAGTTATAGTTCTCGTTGCCGATTTCCATCAGCCGCAGGTTGAACGGCTCGGGATGACCGGCGTCGGCGCGTAGCTTCCCCCAGTAGGTGGTGGTGTCGCCGTTGCAGTATTCAATCGCGTCAAGCGCCTCCTCTATATAGCCTTGGATATGCTGGTAGTTGTCATACCAGCCGTGACCCATGCCTACGTTCACCACGAACAAAGGCTCGGCGCCGAGATCTTCCGAAAACTGCAAAAACTCATGGAATCCCATCCCGTTGCTCACAGGATAACCCCAGTGCGAATTGTAAATGCCACGGCGCTCTTCTACCGGACCTACCGTGTGTTTCCACTGATAGCGGTTTCCACCTTCTATGTAGCAGCCTCCGGGAAATCGCATGAATTTCGGATGTAGTGCCTCCAGCTTCTCGGCAAGGTCAATGCGCATACCGTTCTCACGTCCTTTATAGGTCGGCGGAAACAGACTGATGCAGTCGAGGAAGAACGTACCGCGCTTGCTGAAACGAACGGAGAACCAACCGTTGGTGTTGCTCTTCGTCGCTGTAATCTCAGCAGTGTATTTGGTCCATTCACCGGCATTCTCCACCTTTACCGACGTTCTGCCTAACGACTCGCCGCTCTCGTTCTCCAGCGTGAGATACATCGTGCCGGACCAACTCGCGTCTTCTGTGCGTAACCACAGAGATGCCTTGTAGCTGGTGCCTTTCACCACGTTTATTCCCCAGTAGCCGATATTACGGACGCCTCCGTTCGAGGAGTTGGCTGTCAGCTTCATCGCGCGGGTCTGAGCGCCGTTGAGAAGATTCGTGACCGTAATGCCATAGCTGGCACTGCCCACAACCCACCAGTAGTCGGGGTTGTTGCCGTTCTCTTCCATCGAGCCGTTCCGAATCAGCTCTCCATAGATACCACCGTCGCCGGCATGGTTAATCTCTTCATAGAAGATACCATAATGCAGGTCGCCGAGCAACGGCCCGCGTTTCGATGTGCTGAAAGTCAGCTCCGTCTGACCCCATGCGCTCAACCCACTCACCATCAGCAACACACAGCAACCGATGACCTGTGTCTTACTCTCAAATAATCGATATATCATTCTCATATTATTTTGTCTTTTTGTCTTTTGTTTCCTGAAAGCCGACCTTCCAGCTCGGCCCTAAACTCTAAACTCTTAACCTCTTAAACCTCTTAACCTCTTAACCTCTTAACCCTCTTAAACCCCTTAAACCCTCTCCTCTCTCTTCCTACCTGCAAATATACTCATTTTTCATTTACTTTACACTTTACCATGTCTTTTTTTCTCCTTTTTCTCCCTTTTTTTAAAAAAAAGCGCTCCATCCTTTGTGTTTTTCGTTTTTTTCCTTACCTTTGCAAAAGTTTTTAGAAAGACTATGTTTTTTGACTATCTTTTCGTTGTCGAAAAACAGCATAAAATCCAAAATTTAACACATTTACAGAACAAAAAGGATTCAATATATCCTTATCATACCATGTTTACGTGGCAGTGATTTTTGCATTGGGCATAGGGCATAGGGCATAAAGCCTGTCCTTCCGGGCATTTTGGAATACTGCCAGATTCAATTCCGAATTATTATCATTTTTATGCAATACACAAAAGACCAGTTAAGTGGCATGAGCGTGGATGAATTGCGCAATATTGCCGAGGAGTTTGGCATCAAGACAGCTAAACTCGAACCAATGGATATCGTTTACGAGATTCTTGACAAGTCTGCCATCGCTACAGCTGCCGATAAAGCGGCTAAACAGTCTGCGGCAGGCACAAGAAAACGTACCAGGATAAAGACAGTCGATAGAGTCTATTCTGCTTCTCAGGATAAGGCCAAGAAGGTGGATAAAACCATGAAGGTCAGTGTCGATGATTCCCTTTTCGCTTCCCTCTCCGACGAGGAGAAGAAGATGATGGAGCAGGCACAGATCGACGAGAAGGCGGAGGAGGCGCAGAAAGCTGCTGAGGCACAGAAAACAGCTGAAGTGGCTGCTGAAAAACCTGCCGAAGAGGCTCCGAAGAAAAGGACGCGCAAAACAAAGAAAACTGAAGAACCTGTAGAAAAGGCGGAGGCTACGGTAGAGACTCCAACAGAGACTCCTGACCAGGCTCCTGCCGGAGAGACGCCGAAAAAACGCACTCGCAAGACAAAGAAGGCCGAGGAACCGGCTGAAACGGAACAGAAGGAGGACTTCGTTGTTGTAGAGATGAAGCCGGCCGACGAACTGCCTGAACCTCAGCCTGCGCCAGCGGCTGAAACGCCGGCGGAAAACGCAGCGGAAACCCCTGTGGCAGCAAACAAAAATGTGAGAACGTTGGCTGATGTTCCGCTCGAGAATGGTTCCGACTTTATCATCATCGACGACATTCCGGCAGAGGAATATGTTGTAGGACGCAACATCCTCGACATCATCAAGGGAGCATCCGGCAAGCCGGTTAACAACATGCAGCCCAACAACGGACGGATGAACTCACAGCCGCAGGAGCAGATGCCGAAAGAGAAAGCCTACGACTTCGGAGACATCCTCACTGTCTGCGGTGTGCTCGAAGTGGTCGATAACTACGGATTCCTACGCTCGGCAGACTACAACTACCTCGTTTCGCCCGACGACGTCTATGTCAACCAGTCACAGGTGAAGCAGTACGGACTCAAGACGGGTGACGTGGTCGAAGGTACCACCCGACCGCCGAAGGAGGGGGAGAAATTCTTCCCGCTCATCAACATAAAGAAAATCAACGGATGCAACCCGACGGTCATCCGCGACCGGGTTTCGTTCGAATACCTCACACCGCTCTTCCCTGACGAGAAATTCAACCTCTGCTCGGGCGACTCACGCGACACGCCTTCTTCTCGTATTGTTGACCTCTTCGCACCAATCGGTAAAGGACAGCGCGCGCTTATCGTGGCTCAGCCGAAGACGGGTAAGACCCTACTCATGAAGGATATCGCCAACTCTATCGCCCGCAACCATCCGGACGCCTACCTCATGATGCTCCTCATCGACGAACGACCTGAGGAGGTGACGGATATGGCGCGCACAGTAAGTGCGGAGGTAATCGCATCTACCTTCGACGCTCCGGCGGAAAACCACGTCAAGATTGCAGGACTGGTGCTGGAGAAAGCCAAGCGTATGGTGGAATGCGGACACGACGTGGTCATCTTCCTCGATTCCATCACGCGTCTGGCACGGGCTTACAACACTGTCAGCCCGGCATCAGGTAAGGTGCTCTCGGGTGGTGTCGACGCCAACGCGCTCCAGAAACCGAAACGCTTCTTCGGCGCGGCTCGTAACATCGAGAACGGCGGATCACTCACCATCATCGCTACAGCGCTCATCGACACGGGCTCTAAGATGGATGAGGTCATCTTCGAGGAATTCAAGGGTACAGGTAACATGGAGCTCCAGCTCGACCGCACTCTCTCCAACAAACGGGTCTTCCCGGCGGTCAACCTCATCGCCTCTTCTACGCGTCGCGACGACCTGCTTCAGGATCAGACCACGCTCAACCGTATGTGGATCTTGCGCAAGCATATCTCCGATATGACGCCGCTCGAGGCCATGGACTTCCTCCTACAGCAGATCCAAAACACAAAGAACAACGACGAATTCCTACTCAGTATGAATGGATAAACACGTCATATTGTTTGTAATAGTAGAAAAATCCGGCTTTTTAGTCGGATTTTTTTATATTTATAAGGATAGAACACTTGTTTTTTGTTTTTTTTCGTAACTTTGCAAAAGTCAAAAAATTGCTAAACTTACTAAATGAAACATCTGATTTCTTTTATAGCATTCTTCCTTTTTTCATTGCATAGCATGTTAGCACAGGAGGTGACAACGGATGTGTCATCCATCCCGTACAATTTGAGGCTGACAACTCAGCAGGGAGAATATTATCTCAACATCGTCAACGGTGCGGCCTATATCTCAGAGCAACCGCAGGATTTACTCCTTATTGAACAAGAGGATGGCTCTTTCGGTATTGCCGACACTGAGCGGAACTACCTCATCTACAAGGGTATAGACCGATGGACGATGACAACGGACACCGAGCCGTATAACTGGACGCTCGCCGCCATGCCTGATGGGGGCTACTCCATCACTGGTGTGAACGGACTGCTCGGCACCAACGACTATGACGGCAACACCCCCGGTTCTCCCATCTATGGCGACAAGACCGTGGAGAACGGGAATGTGGTATGGAGTATCACTCCTGCTAATATAGCCGGGCAGAGAGAGGAGGAAACGGAATTACCCACTATCACAGTCGCCTACCATGGCGAACATATTGCCTTTGTGGACATACCGTCGTCAATATCGGATGTCACTTATAGCTTGGATAACGCCAATGTGACCCTCATGTCTAATACCACTACGAGAGAATATGCTTATCAGATATCCGGCAAGACCGGTGACGGTTCGCTCACACTGGTTGGAAACTATAAACTCACATTACAACTCAATGGGGTGGAGATCACCAACAGCGACGGACCGGCCATCGATGTCGAATGTGGAAAACGTATCGCTGTAGAACTGGTGGACGGAACGGTCAACCGGCTCATCGACGGTGCAAATGGCACGCATAAGGCGGCTCTCTATTTCTCCGGACATCCTGAGTTTGAGGGTAGGGGAGCACTGTCTGTAAAAGGTAATTCCAAACATGCTATCAGTGCAAAAGAGTATCTGCAGCTGAAGAAGTCTGTCGGTACCATCAATGTGCTTGGAGCTGTTTCCGACGGTATTCACTGCGGAAAAGGAAAAGTGGCTAACGAACACAATTATTTTGAGATGAGAGGCGGCATCGTCAATATCAACAATGTCGGAAGCGATGGCATTGACTCCGATGACTTCGGCGTCATCCGCTTAAGCGGAGGTACACTCAACGTCAATCTCACAGGTGACGATGCTGACGGACTGAAAGCCGACAGTATTCTTCAAATCACTGGTGGAAGTATCAACATGACGGTCGCTGGAAATAAGAGCAATGCCATCAGGTCAAACTATTATGCCACACTTTCAGGCGGAAATATCAATGTGGTCCTCACTGGCGACGGATCGAAAGCGCTGAAAACGAAAAACGCGAATACCACTGTCCTCAATGGAGGAATTCTATATATCACTGGCGGAGAGATTGAGGTGTATGCCCTTGGCGACAATTTCTACGAGCCGGACGACACAACCAAATGTATGGGTATCAGTACCGACCTCGATCTTAATCAGACGGGGGGGGACGTGCTCATCTATGCGCTCGGGCCGGACGCCAAAGGATATAATGTGAAAAGAACCGAACGGAAAAGGGCAGGCACTTTCCAGGTGGTCAAAGCGCCGTGGAAACTCAATCCTTATTCGTTCCAGTATGATATGAGCTCTTATGTGGTTGTTAAGATGGATGAGGAGATGGTGAACGATTATTCCAATCTGGCCGTCGCTGCTTTCATCGCAGATGAATGTGTGGGTGTGGCGCTTTTCAGTAATAATAATTTTGGCGAATTGCGCATTCGCGCCAACTCCACGGAACCTGACTCCATCTCTTTCTGCCTTTATGACTATGAGAAAGAACTTGAAATCAATCTGACTGCTGACCGCGATGTGATCTTTACCCCTAATGAATGTTACGGATACCCTGGCAGCCCGGTCGTGCTGGGTGGCCAGTACCCGGAAGAAAGACTCAGAGGTGATGTCAATCTCGACGGACTCGTGAATATAAATGATGTAGTGGCTATTATCAATGTCATGGCTGGTGATGACATTTTCTTCAATACTGCCGATGTCAATGAGGATGGGAATCGCGATATCAACGACGTTGTAGCCGTCATCAACATCATGGCTGGCGCACAGTAAACTCTAAAACCTTTTCTTTTCCTGTTCACGGACTTCAGTCCTGAAAAAATCAACAAGACAAATGAGAAAACTGATTACCATATTGCTCTTACTCTTCTCGCTGAGCGCCACGGCTCAGACCTACACGAGAAGGACAAATCTTCCACACCTCTATATCAATACGTGGAACAGGGCGTCAATCAACAGCAAAAACACGTATATTTATTGCGATATATACTACGTGAGCGAGAATGATGTGGTCACCCATTACGACTCCGTCTCTATTCGTGGTAGGGGAAATTCCACGTGGGGACTGGCTAAGAAGCCGTATAAAATCAAGTTCAAAGAGAAAACTCACTTCCTCGGCCCCAATTTCGCTAATGCCAAGAAATGGACTCTCCTGGCCAATGCGGGGGATAAAACCCTCATCCGTAATGCCATCACATCCGAAATGTCTAAATTCCTGGGACTACCGTTCAGCCCTGCGGCAAAATTTGTCGATGTCACGCTGAACAATGTATTCTTGGGAAATTACCAAATCAGCGACCAGGTGGAGGTGAGAAAAAAGAGGGTGGACATACCGGAGCAGGACTATCCGCTCACTGCCACTAGCGACATCTCAGGAGGATATCTCCTCGAGGTGGACGGATTCAGAGACGGTAACTGGTTCAACTCCTCCAAAGGGGTCGGAATCCGTGTCCACTACCCGGATGATGAGGAATGCTCGTCGGAGCAGAAGAGTTATATCACAAACCATATCAATAAATTTGAGACGGCTCTCTTCTCATCTGATTTCAAAGATCCGGTTCAGGGATACAGACCTTATGTGGATTCGATCTCGATGGCGAACTTATATCTGCTAACCGAGATATCAGGTAATATCGACGGATTCTACAGCCATTATTTCTATAAGATGCCTAACGACGACCGCCTCTACTTCGGACCGGCATGGGACTATGATATCGCTTACGACAACGACTATCGAATCACCAACACCACCTACCGTCTGATGGTGGACAGCGGATATGGCGACGCCAGAACCTGGTACAAACGGATGTGGAACGACCAGGAATGGTTCGCTAAACTGATCAACCGACGCTTCCAGGAGGTGATTGATGAGGGGCTGGAGAATTTTATGTATGAGAAAATCGACAGCCTGGTTGAACTCATCTATCGGTCCCAGCAGGTCAACTACAACAAGTGGGGAATCAGCGGACGTATGTACCATGAGGTTTATCTCTACGGCGACTACGACCAGTATATAACACAGCTGAAGAACTTTATCCACGACCATATCATCTATCTGGAGGAGGCGTTTTCCAACAGAATGCCGGAAGAGCCTACACCACCGTTCTCACCGCGCAACTACTATTACAATATCCGTAATGTCAACTCCAACACGCTCATGGATATCGCGTCGCCTGACGGTAATGCCTATTCGGAGGACAACCTGCCGCCGGACGGAAGCAACGTGTGCGGATGGGCGAACATTCAGGACCGACAGAGTGAATACTGGAGAATCGACCCTGTGGGAGAGTATTTCATGATTACCAACCTGCTCGGAATGGCGCTCAACGACCCTACCCAGGGCACATCCACTGCTACCACCAACACGGGCACACAGCTCAATGTGACTCTGCCGAATGCGGAGGATCCGCGTCAGCTGTGGATTCTCACGCCTCAAGGATCACAGGGCTACTACAATATCACGAATGTATATACACAGCATACCGCTAACCTCAGCGGCGGAAATGCGGCCAACGGTACGACAATCATCAGCTATACCACCGACGACCGTAACAGCACTAGCCAAAACCGACTCTGGTATATCACCAAGACGGATATGATGCTCCCTAAGGAGCCGGACCCGATACCAACCTTCAACCTTGAGCTCGCACAAGGATGGAACTGGGCGGCGCATATCATGGAGTCTCCGCTCAACGTCACAGAGTTCTCTGACAATGCCAAACGGATTGTCGCTCAGACCAAAGAGACTTACAACGACGATAAATATGGAATGACGGGTAGCCTTACCACTCTTTCTGCGGGACAGCTCTTCAAAATCTATATGGAGAAGGAGGCTACTTACTCTTTCGAGGGGGATTTCTGTAAGGTCAACCTCCCTGTGGCTCTAAAACCGGGGTGGAACTGGATCGGCTACACGCAGGCTCAGGCCAACAGCCTCAACGAGGCTGTGTCTGACTTATATGCCCAGGAGGGCGACATCATCATGGGCCAGGAAGGATTCGCTCTCTTCACTTCAGATGTCTGGGCGGGCACACTCACCGAGCTTAATCCTGGTAGCGGATACCTCTATTGGACTGAAGCTACAAAGGCAATTCGGTTTAGCGAACCGGAAACGACGGAGGCGAAAAGACGCGGCATACCGGCTTCCCGCCAACTGGATGGCTATGAATTGAATGCGTGCCTCTATCCGGATGTCATGGGTATCGTCGCTTCTGTACGACAGAACGGGTTCGATGTCAATCTCGATGACTACACCATTCTCGCGTTCGCCAACGGTGAATGCCGTGGAGTGGGGCAGACCATCAACGGACGCTGCTTCATCACCATCTACGGTAATAGCGGCGACCAAATTGAGTTCAAAGCGCTCAACAACCACGACAATGACTTCTACGACATCGTCGAGACGGAGCGTTTCTGCATGGGTGTGAGAGGAAATGTCAACCAACCGATTGTGCTCAACATCTCCGGCACCGACGCTACAGGCATCGAGGATATACAGATGGCCGGCAACGCTGACATACAGGGAATCTACTCCCTCTCCGGTGCCAAAGTGGCAACAACCACCGACAACCTACTTCCAGGCACTTACATCATCATGTACACCAACGGCACATACCGCAAAATCCACCTGAAGAGATAAGATGTAAGAACAACAAAAGGCTGAGCACCGCTCAGCCTTTTTCTTTTTCCGTCCACTGTCAACCCTACTCGGAAAACTCCCGAATCTTCATACCAACAACCGTACCCAGGAGACTTCCGGCCTCCGACAGCTCCTCAGCTCGGTCCTCACTCGGCTCAAAACCGTCAGGCAGAACCAAAGTGCTCACCGATTCCAGCTCCGTTATAAGGTCCAAAAGCTCTTCTTGCGTACTCACCTCTTTCAAATTCTCTGTATAATCCGTAAGCAGTGTCAGCGCACGGTCGTTCAGGTCCTCAATCTCCAGGTACTTCTCAGCGAGAGCTTCTGTTTCTGCGGCAGCTGTCGCCTCAGCCTCTTCCTCTGCAGTCAGCACTCCGAATCTCTCACGTAGCTTAGCGTCGTTTTCATTGAATGCCTCCATAGTGGCAGAGATCCGGTCCATCTCAGCGTCTGTCGGCTCATAGTCCGGATATTGCTTCTCCAGCTCACCGATCTTAGACAGCATCTCCGACGACAGATCCACATACTGGGACTTACTCTCTGCAGCTCCCAGCGCCTCCTGGTAACTCTTAAAGATACCAATCAACGCATCAGTGGCTCCGCTCTGAGCATAACCTGCCACCGACACCATCATCAGCATCAGAAATAACACTTTCTTCATCATTCTATATTTTTTTAAGTTAATTACCTGTCTCCTCCTTCCCTCGCACCGTAGCCCATCCGCTTTGTCCTGTCTTTGCGTATGCTGCAATATTGTTGCGGCAGTACACCTCCTTCCCTCGCATCATCACTGCGCCGTGAAATAGCTGTTGGTTCCGAAACTCACTGTAGTCGTTCCGGTAGCGCTGCTGCCAAGATACAGCCCATGCCATTCCGTAGTGGCGTCAGTCGGCTTAGTGGTAGAATACTTCAGGTAGTACTTGCTGCCCTTCACCATGCCTGTGGCGGTAAACAATGCCAAGCTGCTGCTTACGGAGCTCTCAAAACTGTAGGTGACAAGGTTCTTGCCGCTCTCGTTCGACAGCGTGTAATATCTGCCACTGGTATAGCTGATTGTGCTTGTGCAGAAGTAATAACCTTGTTTGGCATTGGAGATGCTGCTGGAGCTTCCTCCGCCTCCCTGGGCACCGCCTGCGCTCAGACCGATACCGGTTCCGGTAATCTGGATATAGCTGTTGTTGTCGCAGTCAAATCCTTCCTCTGGCGCACCTCTTGTGGTATAGGCGAATGCCACTCCGTTGCCGATCGTGATGGCTCCCGTCTTACCGTAGTTACTGTCAACGGCGTCATTGCCATTCGACCAGCATACGCTCACTCCACCGTTGAAATAAATGCAGCCGCTGGAGTTGATGCAGTCGTCGTAGCATTTGAAATAATGCTGGCCGCCCTGAATATCCACGATGGTCTTCGATTCCAGACCCTCAGCGCCGTCGGTGGAGGTGTAAATCTCGGTGGTTCCACCGTAAATCACAGCCGTACCCATCACCTTAATGC
>FLNU01001570.1_pt1 | contig 13162 bp, 5 predicted proteins | sample 1140361 | NCBI WGS metagenome assembly FLNU01 (sample SAMEA3878206, study PRJEB12797) | bioreactor metagenome | biome: Moose rumen | place: Sweden | collected 2011-10 | reverse complement strand
CCTGTATATCGTGGCGGTACATACGCCCGTCAAAGGCAATTGAAGAGTTGAAAGCGTTGACGGTCTCATCGACCTGCTTTGAGAATCTTCCTGCCCACATCATATCAGCCATATTTTTTCTCCTTTACTTCAGTGTTATTACTATAAATCACAATTCGAGCTGAATCAGCTCGGCCATTTCCACGCTCTCGCTCGTAAACTCGCTCGCTTTATGCAAAAAGGATAGTCTGCTTTCGCTTACGGTAATACTTGAATAAATCAGAATTTACGGGGAACTCCCGCTGGCAGGATTCTCCCAATATTAAATTTTGAATATCATTCATCAGGAATCTTTATACTGTAATCTTCTCCGTTATAGCTATCAAGATGCAATCTGATCTCATTCTCCGATATCCACTCTACATTCCAATATACCGTTTCAGAAAATCCAGAGCCGTCATATTCAAAAATACATTCATCATTGTAAAATACATCCGGACGGCTAACATAATCGACTTTCACTGTAACCGCTTTCTCTCCCGATGGTGATTCGCTTTGATATTCTTTCTCGTATTTTACATCGTTACAACCTACAAGAGAAGTCATCATTGCTGCGGTAAAAACGATTATGAAATACTTGGCTATTCTTTTAGAAAATAGCATATAAATCCTTCTTCCTGATTTTATCATAATCTATGAAAGAAAACCGATAGATCCCGATTTATCGCAATAACGCATCTAAATTGCAACAGGCAGGAGAAGGCTCCCCTGCCTGTAAATTAGCAATAGCGAATTACTTGTTCTGCTCTCTCTTTTTGTCGAGCTGAGCCTTTACCTTTATCGGGAGACCGAAGAGGTTGATGAAGCCTGCTGCATCTGCCTGATTGTAAACCTCGTCCTCGTCGAAGGTAGCGACCTCCTCGTCGTAGAGAGTATAGGGTGATGTCACGCCTGCGTTGATGATATTGCCCTTGTAGAGCTTCAGCTTAACGTCACCTGTAACGGTCTTCTGGGTCTCTGTAACGAAAGCGCTGAGAGCCTCGCGGAGGGGAGTGTACCACTGACCGTTGTATACGATATCTGCAAACTTTATGCCGAGATACTGCTTGATACGTGCAGTTTCTTTGTCGATAGTGATAGTTTCGAGAACCTCGTGAGCGTGATAGAGGATAGCACCGCCGGGAGTCTCATAAACACCTCTGGACTTCATGCCGACAAGACGGTTCTCGACGAGGTCTGCAAGACCGATACCGTTCTCACCGCCGAGCTTGTTGAGTGCGGAAACCATTTCAACGCCGCTGAGCTCCTTGCCGTCGAGCTTAGTGGGAATGCCCTTCTCGAAGTGGATAGTGATATATGTGGGCTTGTCGGGAGCGTCGATGGGTGAAACGCCCATTTCGAGGAAGCCGGGCTTCTCGTACTGCGGCTCGTTTGCGGGATCCTCAAGGTCGAGACCCTCGTGTGAGAGGTGCCAGATGTTCTTATCCTTGGAGTAATTTGTCTCTCTGTTTATCTTGAGGGGGATATTGTGAGCCTCGGCGTAGTCTATCTCCTGATCTCGCGATTTGATATCCCATTCCCTCCACGGAGCGATTATCTGCATATCGGGAGCAAAAGCCTTGATAGCGAGCTCAAAGCGCACCTGATCGTTGCCTTTACCTGTGCAGCCGTGGCAGATAGCATCTGCACCTTCCTTTATAGCGATCTCAGCGATCCTTTTAGCGATGATCGGACGGGCAAACGAAGTACCGAGCATATAGCGGTTCTCATAGATAGCACCTGCCTGAACTGTGGGATAAACGTAATCCTGAATGAATTCTTCCTTCAAGTCCTCTATATAGAGCTTGGAAGCGCCTGTCTTGATAGCCTTTTCCTCAAGACCGTCGAGCTCTGTGCCCTGACCAACGTCTCCTGAAACGGCGATGACTTCGCAGTTATTGTAATTTTCCTTGAGCCACGGAATAATGATAGAAGTATCAAGACCGCCGGAATAAGCGAGAACTACCTTTTTGATATCTTTTTTGTTTGCCATAATAAATATACCTCCTGAACGTCCATAGGACGTGAAAATACGTGATAATACTATTATACACAGCGGAACGGCAATGTCAAGGGGGTTTGAATAAATATTCACTATTTTTGAAAATATCCTTGAATTTTGGAATAATATTCATTTTAAGGCATTAGATCTGAGATACCGGGGGATATGGTGTTATGTCGGCTGCACCGAAAATAAAAAATATATCCGTCCTGAGACGGACACCGGGATCTAAATCCTAATATCTAATACCTCACACCTAAAATATAGGTAAAAATTGTCAACTCTTTTGTGCGATATTACGATTTTTGCAGAAATGAGTGGTTTATGCTTGATATTTTTTTACTTTATGATATAATAAACATGTATACAGAAAGGGATTGTTACTAATCTGTCAATATGAGTCCCGAGTCGCTTTTCAGACATATTACGGAGGTTTTATATATGGGCGCAAAAGGAAATAAGATAACGATACTGGGTGCCGGAAACGTCGGCGCTACTATAGCTTATACATTCGCAACTGCCGGAACCTGTTCCGATGTTGTACTTGTTGATATAAACAAGGCGAAAGCAAAGGGAGAGGCTATGGACATACGCCAGGGAGTTTCCTTTGGCTATAATGTCGAGATACGTGACGGAGCGTATGAGGACGCGGCGGATTCCGATATCGTGGTGGTTACTCTCGGACTTGCCAGAAAGCCCGGTCAGACAAGGCTTGACCTCGCTCAGGCTAATGTGAACATAATAAAGGAAGTAATGCCCCTTATAGCTAAATATGCTCCTGATGCTATATATGTTGTCGTAAGCAATCCTGTTGATATAATTACTTATACTATATTAAAGTGCACCGATCTTACACCTCAGCAGGTCATCGGATCGGGTACAGCTCTCGACACATCCCGCCTGCGTTCGAGCATCGCAGACCATGTCGGACTCAGCCCGAACAGCATTCACGCATATGTTTTCGGCGAGCACGGCGATACGTCAATGATACCGTGGTCCATAACGAATATCGCTGGTATTACTGCTGCTGACTATGCCAAGGAGGAGGGTCACGCAGAGGTAGATCACGAGGTGATAGAGGAAGAGGTACGCACGGCAGGTGCGGAAGTCATCAAGCGCAAGGGTGCTACCTTCTACGCTATCGCTCTGACTGTGAACAAGATCTGTGACAATATTCTCAGGGATGCGAACAACATAATGACTGTTTCAACTCTTATTAGCGGAAGATACGGCATTGAGGACGTTTGCTTAAGTCTTCCTGCGGTTATCGGCCGCCACGGTATTGAAAGAGAAGTTAATCCCTCTCTTACCGATGAAGAGGTGGAAAAGCTTCACAATAGTGCCAAGGCACTCAGAAACGTGATAGATCAGATTGAACTGTGAGATAAAGGGCTCTGAGTTGATTCTCAGAGTTCTTTTATTAGTTAAAATAATCAGAAAATGACGCGGAGATAAAACAAGGCTTTTGATTGCCAAGCTGTTTTAAGTAAGTATGACGCTCTGTTGCGATAGTTTGTAAATGACTGCCAAAATTTTACATTTTGTAATCTTTTTTAGAGGACGATATTTGTCAGTTGCACAAATTATACATGATGTATTTGTTTGAAATGCTGATTTTTACATTTAAAGCCTGCAAATGAGCTCCCGATACTTGACATTTTTGTTAGTCAATGTTATAATTCAATTGTAGAAAATGTTAATAGTGACGAATCTCAGGAGCCGTTAGTCTGAATTATATGTAATTCGTGGCGTAAGGCATTAATGTTGGTCTGCTTCGTCGTTTCTGTACATAGGAGGATAAAAAGTATGACCGATAAAGAATTGCGCAAGCTCAGACGTGATGAGCTTATTGAGATACTTTACTATATGCGTCAGGAGATAGATGATCTCCGCGCTGAAAATGAAAGACTTGAATCACGTATCGACAGGCTTATAGGCAAAGCAATAGGCGAACAGGAAGATCCGAATGTTACGGCGGAAGACAACTCTTTGAAAGAGGACGGTGAGCAGCAAGCTCATGGAGAATAAAAAGAATATTGATCTGCCGACTGCCCTTCAGCTGGAGCAGGAGCTAAAGATACTGAGGTACAGGCGGAATTTTATGTCAACGCTGAGAAGTACGGTCGCATCTCTGATAGTTGTTGCTTCAATAGCAATGATCATCTCAACTATGCTTATGCCGGTGCTCAGAGTTACCGGTACGAGCATGACTCCCACTCTGCAAAATGACGAGGTTATCCTGTGCAGTAAGCTTTCAGACTACAAAAAAGGTGATATCGTAGCATTCTATTATAATAATAAGGTACTGCTGAAACGAGTTATCGGAGTTGCAGGCGATGTTATTGATATCACTCAGGACGGAACAGTATTCGTCAATGGTCAGAAGCTTGACGAACCCTATGTAAGCGAATTGGCGCTGGGTGAATGCGATATCGAGCTTCCTTATCAGGTTCCGGATAACAGAATATTTGTAATGGGAGACCACCGATCAGTTTCTATTGACAGCCGTTCAACTTCAGTTGGCTGTATTGCAGAAGAAAACGTCATAGGAAGAGTCTTCATGGAAGTATGGCCGTTTGATCAATTCGGTCATTTGTGATTTTTGGGCAATTGTTTATAAAACTTGCGAAAGGAGAGAGCTAAAGTTGAAAAATTTAAATATGAGAGTTAAGCAGATGCTCGTCAATAAGAAAAGAAATACCAGATTTGCAGCGTTTGTAACCGCTCTCTCTATGGTTATCGCTTTTATCATACCTTATGCTATGGATCTTCCCGGTATTGCACTTACTAAAAATGCAGGGGCAAATATCAGCATTGATCCGTCAGCAGAGCTGATGTCGCTGAAAGGCGATGACAATCCGTGGTTCGATACCCCGGTGACTGCAATACCCTCGGGCGCAAAGGATATGTCGGCTAATATAACCAAGGCTTCGATCACTACCGGCGGTAATACATATACCAGTGAGAATGGTTCGGCTTTGACAATCGATGTAGGAGCGGCAGATCCTGCTATGCTCAATATTGATCTGAACTATGAGTTCTCTAAGGAAGAGCTTCAGGACATTCTCACCAGCCATTATGTTTATTATCAGATAGATGCGGATGTACAGCTGAGTAATAGTTATTTCGGAGAAAATATGACCGTTACAGATGCCTCATGGAGCACTACCAAGGTTTCGGGCTACTATTCGATCTCTTCGGATGGGCTGATAGTGATCCACTACACCGACGATTATATCAACTATCTTGCAAGCAGCAACGGACTCAAAGGTACGATCGGATTCAGCGGTAATGTTTCTCGTGCCGAAGATGCTGACGGTGATAAGACAATCCATATAGGAAGTGCTGAGATCACTCTTGAGTTTGACGATTCCAAGCCGTCAATATCAAAGGACGGTATAGTCGGAAGCGACAACGGCAGCATATACATCGACTGGCAGATAACTATCAACAATCCAAGCGGCTATGTCGATATGTCAACGTATACTCTTACGGATACGCTCGGCGGAGATTCTATTGACTGGAGTTCAATGTCAAATCTGACATTTACTCCGTCAGGAAGTGTAACTCAGAATACCGACGGAACGCTTTCATTCTCCGGAAATCCTGAGACGATCACGATCACATACCGTCAGACAGGCGTGACCCTCGGAGATACATACAATAATACAGCTTCCATTACTAACGGATCTACTCCTATCTCAGATGGGGCAGAGGTCGAGATAGAGAACGGTCTTAATGTCAGCAAAAGCGGTAAACCCGATTACGAGATCAATTCAGGCGTTAATGACGTGATACTCTGGTCGATAGATGTAAGCCATAAATCAGGCGGCAGTCTGAAGAACGTGGTCATAACAGATGTGGACACTTCATTCGGCTCCTCGGTTACGGTTTATGATAGGACGACGGGAGCGCTCATTGACAGCAGCAAGTATACCGTAAGTGGAAATACAATTACATTCGCTGATGATGATTCGATCCCTTCGGCTGTGACTGTACAGTTCGTGGCGGGCTTCTCTTATACAGCAAGCGGATCAAATCAGTATGTAACAAATCATGTAAAAGCTGAGAGAGACGATGATATTCCTGAAACTCCCGGACAGGGCACTGTTAATTATAGTCACGAGCTTTCGTTCAAGAAAGAGCTCGAAAACCTTAACCAGGAGACAGGATATGTTCAGTGGCAGTTTACTCTTACTGCAAACGGAGAAAACGGCGACTGGAGCAGCAAGGAAAGCATAAACGGCTACAAGATAACAGATGATGCATTTGCGAATCTGACAAATACTGATATCGCAAATATAGGCTTCAACTATTACTACCATACAGGTTACAGCGATACAGGTCTTGGCAGCACCGTGGGTGACAACCCTTACAATCTTACTTTGACAAAAGATCCTGACGACCCTACCAGTATAATCATTACATATGATGAAACGCTTGCCGGTAATAATATCGTCAACAAGATAAAGCTGTACTATGACACTACTATCGAAGACAGCCTTTCAGACGCAGATTGGGAAGCTTATAACAATGGCGAAACAGTAACTGTATCCAATACCGCTACTGCGACAAATGATAACGGTAATATGTCGGCTACAGACGGTGACGGCAGGGATATCCAGCAGCGTATAGAAGCAGATAAGACCTATGGCAATGCCGACAACAATAACAACTATTCGTTGGGTAATGAAGATACAGATGACAGGATACTTTATTGGAATGTATCTATCACTAAAGACGCCGGATTCGCGGCGGGAGATACCTACGAAGATACATTGTATACATCTGATCTGGACGTCGGACATTTTATAGCTCCTGCACAAAGGACATCAATATCCGACAGCATCAAGGGTGCGCAGTCATCGACGGGCGAAAGAACTGCTTTGACAAGCGATATGTATACGATCACCTTCTACACTGCCGGAGGAGAAGAAGCGGCAGATGATGAAAATGCCGTAAGTTTCAAGATCGAATTTACTTCTGATATAAACGCAAGTAATTATCATTATATTTACTTTGATTATGCTTCAACAGCCCTGACTTCAGATGTTCAGGAGGGAACGTCAGTAAAGTTCTCTAACGGATATGACTTTGGCGGCAACCATAAAACAACAGATGGTATGACTTATACACGAGATGATCCGTCTGATGTAAAAACAATAAAACTTGGCGTAACAAAGAACTGGCAGGACAGCAAAAATGCTTTCGGCGGCAGACCTGACACGATAACCGTAAAGATATATCAGGCAGAAGCCAATGCTGACGGTACTCTTCCGGATACTCCCGTATGGACGGAATTCGGAGAATATACTCTGAGTGCAAGTTCTTCAAACGCTCAGGACGGTTATACTCTTGATGATGATTTTCCACAGTGGAAGTATGAAAACGAAACAGTTACAAAGTACTATTATAAGATAGAAGAAGTAACGGACGCTTCAAGCGGCTATACACTGACCTATACAAGCGACCCCGTAGCAGCTACCTCCAATGGAAACTTTACACTTACGAATAAGTCCGATCAGGATTTTGGTAAGGTAGCGGTTGATTCCAGCGGAAACAGGATCACGCAAATCGATTCTGGTTCTATTCCGATCGCGACAGTAAATATTGACGGAACACCCACAAAGTGTTATATGTTCCGGTGGAATATTCTGATGAATAAAGCAAAATCCTCCGAAACGTATATAGATACTCTTCCTGATAATGCTGTTTATATCACCGGTGAGGACTCCTCGCTTTCTGATTATAAGCCCACCATATCGTGGGGATCATATACTGTTGATTTTTATTCCAGCAGTTGGGCAGGTACAGCTTCAGCTGACGGAACTACACTCACTGTTACAATGTATGATGATCCTGATACATTCACTTATTACACAGCAATACCTGTATCAAAGCTCAGTCAATCGCTGAATGAAGACGGCAAGCTTGTGAATAAGGTAAGCAAGAACGGGACAGAATACAGCGCTTCCGTAGGAATAACAGGTGAATCCACTGAGATCGATGATGATCTTATTACAAAACAAGCGTATAAGGGTGCTGTAGGCGGATATCTTAACTACTCTATCGACATCAATCCCAACGGTAAGAAGCTTTCCAATACGGGAATGATAGATATCACCGATGCAGTATCCTTCGACGGAGGAAGCAAGACTCTCGACGATTTGGATCTGACGCTCTATTCAATAAACGTTTATCCGATAGTGGACGGCGTTGTCGATGAGAGCAGTCCTCTCAGCGGAGGAGACTATAGTTATACCATTGACTACATTGAGGCGGGTACTGAGCCAGAATTTGATATAGTTGAGTTACCAGGGACCACCTTAAACAATACAGGCGACTCGTATGTCATATCTTTAGACTCCTCAAAAAAACTGAAAAAAATTATACTCTATCTTGATAGGGAAAGTATTGGGAATGACTACCACCAAGTTAGTATCGATTATACTTACCTTCAGGTTAATGGCACCGATAGTGTTTCTTGTACTTATGATTCGGCAATGACCAGCTTGACCGTAACAAAGAGATCTGGTTCAAATCCAATTCTTATTACTAAGATTGAAGCGTGCTATGAGTACACTCCAAGGATTGCTGTTTTAAATATCAGCGTTCCCGATCAGCAAGCATACCGCATAGTATACACATATGCTGTTACCGGCTGGGAGGTAGGCGATACTCTCAAGTTCTCGAACTCGGCATCGTTTGAAGCTGATAACGGAAGCGGCGAAACCTCTACCAATTCGCAGGATATGAATACCACTTCAAGCGCTACATCTGAAGCGGAAAGATATCCTGAGATCTACAAGACCGATGTAAGCAACTATGCAATGAATTACCTCAGTTCAACATTCAAGGTCGCAAAGTATGTAGAGGGCAAATGGGTCTATGCGAGCAATGTAGAGACAATTGAGACAGCGGATAGTACATACCGTAAATTTACATTCCCGTCTTCTCCATATACCAATTATGCGGAATCGGACGATATGTATCCTGCAGCAGCAGCGGATCTGGTATTTGCTGCGACCGACGATACATCTACTGTAAATGATAAGGAAGATGTACATACCTTTGATCTGAGCGAGCATACGCTTTATAAGTTCGTCGAGGTCACAGCTCCTGAGAATTATCGTCAGCCGAATTGGTCTAACGGTCTTTCGGGCAATGAGGAATTTATTTTCTACTACGATTACGACGAATACAGCGGAACAATACCTGACGACGCTAATGGCAAGGTGAAGTCGATACTAAAAAACAGCACTATCAATATCACTAACAATCAGAATATTGAGCTGAGTGCTGAAAAGAGTTTCAGCGGCTCTACGGAAAATCTTCCCGATGAATCACAAGTAGTACTCGGACTTTACTGGTCAACAAGCAAAAAAGGTACAAATCTCAGGCTGGTAAGCAGCGATGACATTGACGTCCCTGCAACTTTCCAGGCAACACAGACTATTACGTATAAGAATGACGGTTCAGGCACAAGCGCTTCTTGGAGCGATCTCCCGAGCGGTAAAAACGGTACACCGATCTATTATTTCGTAAGAGAGATATCCTACACTGATAAGAACGGTGTAACATATACGTATGATGAAGCGACCGGAAAATATCTTAACGGTACAGAAGAAGGTCCATTCAAGCCCGTTTACACAAAGAACGGCACTAATACTGACGGCACTGTTATCGAGGTAAACAATTCAGAAGGCATAATGGTCCGTAAGCTTTGGGTAGATCTTAACGGCAAGGAGGTAACTCCGCCGAATGAGGCAGGCTCAACTACCGAAAAAATGGCAGTAGGCTTCACGGTATATGGTATAAAAGGTACTACCAGAACAAAGCTTGTTTTACCTGTTACAGAGCTGACATACGATGACAATTATGAGTATATTCTTCCGGAAACGGTAACAGACGAAGCCGGAAATACTTACGATCTATCCTACTTTGATAATTTCGAGGTCGCTGAAAAACTCACAACAGATCAGCAGCTCGCGCTTTACGGGCGATATACATCTGAAACGACACGAAAGATCAGCGATGGCACAGGCGTTCTTGAGATCATAAATACAAGCTTGAGTTCATCTACTACTAATGCTATCGTCCAGAAGGTATGGAGTGATAACGGCGAGGACCACAGTGAAGATTCTATCACTGTAATGCTCGTTCAGTCCACACTTTCAAATCTTACAAGCACACAGCTTGAAAATATTGCCAATGGCGCAGCTATAGCCGGCGTTTATACCGGAAGCAGTATAAAGTCGAGTGACGATGTTCGGCTCATAGAAAAGGGAAAAACTTGGTCACACACCTATGACAGTGAGATAACCACTGTTGAAAGTGACGGTTCAGGTATAATTTCTATCAGCCATGAGGGAAATACGCTCACGATAACAGGAAGCTCTCTTGGAAGCGCCGATGTGACGGTGACCTTCAGTGATGGCTCGACAGCAGAATTCAAAGCTTCAGTCATTGAGTATGAGACGACTCTTGGTAAGCAGGAAGACGACTCGGTAGTATGGAAGAAAACGTGGACTGACCTTCCTTATTCAGACGGCAACAACACCAACTATTACTATTATGTAGTAGAAAAGGTCGTACCTGATGATTATTCAGTTGCCTATAAGAAGACAACTACATCTGCCGGACAGTCAACTACTATCACAAACAGCATTCCGACTCAGCTTGTTATTAAGAAAAACTGGGTGGATTCTGCCGGAAATGTGATAATAACAGATGAAACTTCGTCTGATTACAATGAAGCAATGGCTTCGGCACTTCCCGATGAGATCACCGTTCAGGTTTATCAGAAACTCAGAACGGAAACGGTAGGGGGCTCTTCTCAGACCACTGAGAAACCGAATAACTTAAAGATCGTAGCTTTGGGCGATTCTATCACGAACGGTTCATTTAACGGTGTTGCGGAATCCGACAGATACTGGGCAAAGCTCCAGCAAATGCTGAGAGATAACGACTTTACAAATGCTGCCGTATCTAATTATGGTATTGACGGCAACGAAATACAAGATATGATAGACAGGCTCGATCAAATCAGTTTTAGCGGAGTAACGAAGCTCAACCTGCTTGCAGGAACAAATGATGTATTACATGGTAAATCATCAGGAGCTTCCGATAGGTTTGAAACACTTGTCAGAGCAATATTCACTAAGGCGGATGCAGCAGGTATCACTGATTTTGAGCTGTATGTCGGAACAATACCATACATTACGATCTTAAGCTGGTTTCAGTATCCTAATGCTAACCCGACGCAGGCACAGGCAAATGCGCTCGTTGATGCTTATAACACGGCTATCATACAGGTCGTTAATGATCTGATAGACGAGGGCTATAATATAACGTTAGTTGACGTTAATTCAGCTGTTGATGTCATCGATTCGAGCGGAAACGCTCTTGGCGAAACAGAAACAATGCTTGCAGACGGCTGTCATCCGAATGCAGAAGGCTATGCGGCTATCGCAGCAGCATTCTTCAATGCGATAAATGCTAAGTACACAAGCGGTTCGGAAACCATCACAAACCCGACCAACATCTCAATGCCGGGTGAAGACGCAGATATAAGCTCACAGTTCTCAGGAACGCTTTATGGCACATACACCTTGTCGAAGTCTGACGGCTATAAGCTTGCACTTGACGAGCTTCCCGAGAAAAATTCACTTGGTGTTGAATATGTATACTATATCAAGGAACAGGGCACACACGTGCTCAGCGGCGACGGAACTTATTACACACTGTCGGGAGACAGCAATAAGTACATTGAAGCTGTTACCTATGCAAATAATGGTCAGCTGGCTGGCGAAAGCGGAACTGTAACGATAACGAACAAGATAAAAACGATCGGCATAAGCGTTAAAAAGACATGGAATGATGAAGAAGATCATTCAGCTGATGAAATAACAGTTCGCATACACCGTGAAACAGTTGCTGATTCTTCAAGTGCTCAGCAAAATTCACTTACACTTGCGTTGAGTGAGGAAGCCGGCAGCACGATATCCATTCCGGTAAGCTCGGCAGGTTACACTATAACCTCCAATAAGCCGGTGAATGCGAGCGTAGACGGCACTGCAATAAATACTCCCACAACAGACAGTTCAAAGAAAACATGGACTATCACTCCCGCAGCCGGAGCTTCTGTGGGCGATACGGCAACGATAACATTTACTGACGCTGATGATCAGACAATAGCATTAACGGTGCAGATCGTAGATGATCCGCAGCTTACTCTTACGTTGAATAATACTACGGTAACAGCGGGAGAAGCAACTCCGAGCATAGCAAGCATTATGTTTACTCCGCCGGGAGGAGCAGAGACTGCGCTTAGTGCAAGTGATGCGAATGTTTCATTTACAAGCAGTAATACGAACGTTATCACGATCGACGAAAACGGCGTGATGACCGTTGTAAACGGCGGTACGGCAAATATAACTGCCCATTACCTCTACAACGGAGAAACGCTTGATTCAAATGCGGTTTCTGTGACAGTTGATCTTCCTGATTTTACGGCAGATGATATCGAAATTGCAGAAGGAGAATCCGCTCAGATCAGTATTACACCGTCTTACGGAACGTTCACTTATCAGTCAAATGACACAAGCGTAGCTACAGTCGATTCCGACGGTAATGTTACAGGTGTTGCGGCAGGTTCTACTACGATAACTATCACAAGAACCGAAGACAATACAAGCCACGATATAACGGTTACGGTACAGAGCAGTGCGGTAACAGGAACATTAACACCTTATGGCAGTTTGACTTTTGACACTGATAAGGAACTGGGCGAATTAGTACTTACTTATACAGATCAAGGGACATGGGGCGGAAGTTTTGTTAATATAACATCTGAATCAGGTACTAATACACAATTTAAAATTGGTTTTTATGGACAAAACTATAGTGGTACAGATTTGACAATTGAAGATGGTAGCCAAGTTCTTACTGCTACAAAAAATGGTATTACTGCAACAATAAATGATGATAATTCAGGTACAAATCCAAGGACGCAAAGTGTAACTATTACATTTCCAAGCGGATATAAAGCTTCATCTATATCTGTTGATACAACATATAATAATAGTATGGCAAGCGTAGCATATGCACTTACATATGCTTCACCTTCAAGTCTGCAATCCG
>FLNU01001390.1_pt1 | contig 13169 bp, 14 predicted proteins | sample 1140361 | NCBI WGS metagenome assembly FLNU01 (sample SAMEA3878206, study PRJEB12797) | bioreactor metagenome | biome: Moose rumen | place: Sweden | collected 2011-10 | reverse complement strand
CATACCATGATGATTTTTGCCCTTCTGAAATTAGAGACCTTAATTACAAATTGAAGATTACAAGGATTTATCGCAAATCTCTTTTCGATGAAGGCAAATTGGCAGAATATTTTAAAGGCTTCATTAGCAACGTGAAAGCTTTTAGAGTAGCTAATTGTGACGAATTTTCTGAAATCATGAAAATTATTTTAAAAATGAATAAAGTCAAAAAATGCGATATGTTCGCAATATATGCTCAAAAACAAAACGAAACTCCTAGACCACTAGATCACTGCGTAGTTGCACTTAATGTAAAAAAATCACAAAATAATAAAAAGAAAAGAATCCCTTTTGTACCTAAAAAAAATGTGAAGATTATAGACATGTGGTGGCCAAACGGACTTATTGGAAGTATAAAAAAAGTCCATAAATTATATAAAATATTCGGTCTTGAAGGAAATGAAAAACTTTTATTGCGTCCAATCAGAACGCTTGAACCAGACAAGAAATGCTTAGATGAAATATCTAGATACTTTCCACAGTTAAAAATTAATTAAATTTATAAACTATAATTTAACTATTCATTGCTTTAGCTATTTGATACAAAGCAAACTGTTTTTCTTTATTCAATTTGTCATAAATAATATTTATTTCAGACTTAAAATCTTTATTTTTTTCAGATGTATATAAAAACAATTTGTATAATTCTATTTCCAAAACATCAGCTATTTTTTCTAGCGTTTTTAATGAAGGAAAATTTTGTCCCACTTCCAACTTACTTATATACCCGTTATCAACTCCTATCAACTCGGAGAGCTTTTCTTGTGTAATTTTTTTTTGTTTTCTATATTCCTTAACCTTTAAACCAAGCAGTTCTTTTGTATCCATAACACCCTCATAGTAATTCTATAGTTGATTTGAACACAAATTAATACTAATATACTGATTATTTGAATAATACATACTATTATATTGACAAAAATTGCACTATTTTGTATAATTTTGTAGAAATTAGGTATAGGAAGGTAGATTATATATGAATATCAAAAAGAATAAAAAAGCGTTCACGATGGCGGAAGCACTTATCATATTAGTGATAGTAGGTTTTATAGCTGCAATTACATTGCCAAATATAGTAAAAAACATTACCGATAAAGTTTATTCAACTCGCGAAAAAAATATATCATATAAAGTATCTCAAGCTGTACTTGTGATGAAGGCACTTGGATTATTAAATGATAGATATGATTCAACAGATGACTTTGTCGATGAACTCCAAAAACATTTAAAAATCACAAAACGCTGCGATTCTGAACACTTGACAGAATGCTGGCCAAGTGAAAGAGTAACAAATAAAAAAAACGAAGTTTATGAAGTTGAAAATGCGAAGAATGGACAAGATTTACATGTATTTTCAAGTTATTCTGATAATGTCGGACTTATACTCGCAGACGGTTCATCAATTATTCTTTCATATACACCAATAGCTATAGATATGATAGATTCGGAAGAAAGAGCTCTCAGTACAATAGATTTTGTTATGGATGTGAATGGAGGGATGGGACCAAATAGCGAAAGCACAGGCAAGGATGAGGTATATGATATTCGTTCTTTTAGAAATGCTAATTTCGGTGGATGCACACATAAATTTAAAGGAGAATGTGTTATATACGTAGGAAAATATAATTATACCAACGGAAAAAAGCGTGCGAAGATATAAACATGAAATTTGCCGACTTGACAACTCTAATGCGGTTTATAAATGAACCGGGTGTCCCTGAAGGAGCAACAATGTCATCAACATATAGTCGTTATGGTGCATCTTATCCGATGTATGTAAATTTATCTACCGGTGATTCTAACTATATGCTTACAAATTCTACGGCGAATATTCTCTGTGTCGGCAAATAAATATTATACTTAACTTACAAAAAGCGATTCCTTGTTTATAGCAAAGAATCGCTTTTTTGTTACTTTATAAATATTAATTATTTGTACAAAGGTGCAAGCTTAGGTGATTGTTGAGGAATTACACCTTCTTCGATTGATTGATAAATTCTATAGTCAATATCACAGAAGCAGTTATCAATACTTTCAAGTTCTTTCAATTTGGAATCATCAATATTACCGCTTTCAATCATATTTGCAATAAAGTCAAATCTGTCAACGTGTTCTCTAAATCTGTCAGTTGCATAATCTTTGGCCTGCCATGTCGTAATCAAGAACGGCCAATCAGAACTTTGTAACAACAAGTTTTCTCTTGCTAATTGATTTAAAGCTCTATGCAAAAGTTTATCTTCCGGAATATTTGGATATTTATCCGCAATTGCGGTGATTCGTTTTTCGCAAGAATGAATAATTGGCCACATCCATTCTGTCAAATGGTTGTTCCAAACATAGAAGTGACCGCCTTGCCCCCAAGAAGATTCTGGTATCTGAATTGCTTCTACTGGAGGATGTGCATGTAAATATTCACCTGCTGTCATTCTTTCAATTTGAGGTAAGAATTTGCTTAATTTTCGTATTACTTGTTTTATGAATTCAATACCTTCAAACCACCAGTGACCGTATAATTCAGTATCAAAAGATACCATAATCAAACCTTCTTTTCCATTGTGTGATTTTTTGTAATCATCCAACAAGTGATAAAGCAAAGAAGTATAATGATCTGAATTCGAATTTACTTGATTTAATGCTAAAACAGGGTCATAGAGCATTTTATCCCCTAAATCAGTAGTAGATGACGTGATTCTCCAATAATTCATACCGGATTTGTCATCTTTTTTGTGAAATTCTCTATAACATCCGTCCCCAGGATATCCATCTGCAGCAGACCAAACCTGAAATCCTGCCCTGTCATTTCTACCCATAACTGCAACTTGTGCATCAGGTAACCAATATGCTGAATATGTATCATATCCGGTCGGTTCACGTTTTGGCAATGGGATGTATTCTATATTTCCGTAAATACCAACTACACGACGGCAACCGATTGAATTCCCACCCTCGATTACATGAGATTCCGTAAAGAAGTATTCAATATCATTGTTTTGTAAAGTCACTTCAATTGCAGGTCTCCAATGTTTTTGACCGTCTTTTCCGACAAATTCATATCCTTGACGATAAGCACATTCAGGAAGCCAAGCTCCTTTAGCTTTTTTACCAAAAAGTCTCTTTGTTGTATCAGAACCAACTTTAAATTGAGCATTCAAATTGTTATCTGTTGCAAGCAACGGAGAAAATCCGTGAGTTGCACCGGATGTAGTTATTTCTATACAACCTAAATCTTGCAATTTTTTGAATTGCGCTATCAAATTCATATGATATTTATTCACAAATGAGTCTTTAATATTGCTATACCAATCAAAATAGTATTTAGCAAGGTATTTTAAATGCTGCGAATACGGAACTTTTTCATCCGGATATCTCTCCAAATCTTTTGAAACACTTTTAATTTTTTCATCTAAATATTCAACAAAACCTTGTTTTAAATGTTCGTCGTTTAACTGTTCGGCCAAAATAGGAGTAATTCCGACGGTCAATTTTGCTTTTATGCCTTCTTCATAATACAATTCGGATATAGCATTTACCAATGGAACATATGTTTCTGCCATACATTCATAAAGGTTTTCTTCTCCAAAAGGCCACATTCCCGCTTTTCTGTAAAACGGAAGGTGACTGTGTAACATAAATACGAATTGTCCTAATGCCATTTACTGCCTCCAATCTGCTGAACTATAATTCTTAATATAATTCAATTATGTACAAATTATATATACCACAAACGGGTATAAAAATTAATACTTTTGAACTAATTCCGTTGAATAATTTTACAAAAGGTAATAATTTTTATTCATACCTTAAGGCATCGATAGGATTTAATAGTGAAGCTTTAAATGCAGGATAATAACCAAAGCCTATACCAATTGCAGCCGAAAATCCTAATGATAAAAGAATCGATGACAAGGTTATTGCGATATTCATTCCGGCAAGTGTATGCATCAAATGTGCGCCTCCTATACCGATTAAAACACCAATTAAACCTCCCGTCATAGAAAGTAAAAACGATTCTATTAAAAATTGAATACGAATATCAGACGCTTTAGCCCCAATCGCCATTCTTATACCTATTTCCTTTGTCCTTTCAGTAACTGATACAAGCATGATATTCATAATACCAATTCCACCGACAATTAAAGATACTCCCGCAATTGCACCAAGCAAAAGCGACATCGTTTTTGTCGTAGATTTAATGGTTTCTTGCATTTCGGCTAAATTACGAATTTCAAAGTCATCATCTTGTTTTGCGCCTATATGATGACGATTACGCAAGATTTCGTATATATCTTCTTGTGTAAGCGAAATAACTTCATCGTTTTGAGCTTTCACGGTAATCATATTAACCGTTCCAGGGAAATCCGTACCAAAAACTTTTCTCTGAGCTGTTGTAATAGGAATAAACACCAAATCGTCCTGATCTTGTCCCATTCCGCTTGAACCCTTGCTTTTCAAAAGTCCGATAACTTTAAAAGGAATATTTCCTACACGAATGGTTTTGCCAATCGGATCAACATCTCCAAACAATTCTGTCGAAACGGTTTGACCTAAAATCGCAACTTTTGTTCCATTTTTGGTATCTTCAGGAATAAACCCGCGTCCGGATTCTATTTCGTAATTTCTTATCATAAAATAAGGCATTGTAGTTCCGCCAACAGAAGTTGACCAGTTTTGGTTTCCGTAAGTAATTTGTTTTGATTCTGAGGAATAAGGGGCAATCGCAAGAACACCACGAGCTTTTTCTTCAATAGCTGCCGCATCTTTTAGTGTGAGCGTCGGTTTTGTACCCATACCCATACGGACTCCGCCTGATTTTGCAGAAGCCGAACGTATCATTAGAAGATTACTTCCCATTGATTCCATTTCGGCAGCAATCTTTTTACTTGCGCCAGCTCCGACCGCAAGCATAATAATTACAGCACTGACGCCAATAATTATACCCAAACTCGTAAGCATTGAGCGCATTTTGTTTATTCGAAGCGACACTGTCGCCATTTTTAGTATTGATTTGAAATCTAACATCAAGTCTCCCTTGTTCTGTGCTTCAACCATTCATTTTTTGGAAGATCCATAACTATTTTTCCGTCTTTAAATTTCACTATTCTTTGAGTGTATTCTGCGATATCGGGTTCGTGAGTAACAAGAACAATAGTCTTACCAAGTTTTTCATTAAGACTTACAAAGAATTCCATAACCTCAATACTTGTTCTGGTATCAAGGTTTCCTGTAGGTTCATCTGCAAAAATCACCGGTGCATCGTTTACAAGGGCTCTTGCTATCGCAACTCTTTGCTGCTGACCGCCTGACATTTGATTTGGCATGTGGTCCTCACGATTTTTCAAACCCACAATTTCAAGAGCTTTTTTCCCACGTTCAATTCTTTCAGCTTCAGGAATGCCTTTGTAAATCATAGGTAAACAAACATTATCAAGAGCGCTAGTTCTTGAAATTAAATTAAAACCTTGAAAAACAAACCCCATTTTTTCGCATCTCACACGTGCAAGATTATTTGAATCCAAACTCAACATGTCTTCACCATCAAAAAAGTATGAGCCTAAATTTGGTTTATCGAGAGTTCCGAGCATATTCATAAATGTGGATTTTCCTGAACCTGATGTGCCCATAATTGCGACGAATTCACCTTTTTTAACATTTAAAGATACATCGTCCAATGCATTGAACGATTCTTCTCCTGTTGAATAAGTTTTTATTACATGTTTTACTTCGATTAAGTCCATGATTTACCTTTTTTGTTGTGCTGAAAGACCGACTTAATTTTTTATCCTAAAACATTCCCGGAGGACCGCCACGACGCCTTGAATTAGAATTTTTAGCTCCGGATTTTGCACCTTTTGAGGAGCCTGTAATAACTTTATCTCCGTCTTTCAATTTATCCGAAACAATTTCAACATTAGAATCATCGCTTGCACCTTCGGTTATATCAATTCTTTCAGGTTTACCGTCTTTCAATACCCAAATACCCTGGTTTTTATATTTTTGACCAGTAGTGTCAGGAGTATATTTTAGAGCAATACTTGGAACGCACAAAACATTTTCGCTCTTGCTTGTTATAATTGAAACATTCGCTGTCATTCCGGGTTTTAGAGTTAAATCATCGTTATTAACACTTACAATTACCGTGTAAGTTACAACATTTGAAGTCGTCGTAGAATCAAGTCTTACCTGAGTAACTTCGCCATGAAAAGTTCTGTCAGGATAACCGTCAAGAGTATATTCCACTTCTTGACCTTCTTTAACCTTGCCTATATCGGCTTCTGAGACGTTTACTTCAATTTGCATTTTTTTCAAATCTTGAGCAATTACAAAAAGTTCCGGTGCTTGAAAGCTTGCGGCAACCGGCTGACCAACGTCAATCGCTCTTTTTATGATTGTTCCATCGACAGGAGCAATTATTTTTGTGTATCCTAAATTTGTCATTGCGGTATTATAATTTGCTCTTGCCTGCGCAATTGAAGCTCTCTGAGCACCAACAGAAGCTTTTTTTGCTAAATAATCACTTTCTGCCTGATCAAGTTCGCTTCTTGCAATAAAATTCTTTGAGTAAAGATTCTTATATCTTGAATAAGTTTTTTCTGAATAAACCATTTCTGCATTAAGTTTTGCCAAATTCGCTTCAGCATTATTAATTTGAGCCAAATTTTGATCTACGGAAGCCTGAAAGTTTGCAGGGTCAATTTGCGCAAGCAGCTGCCCTTTTTGAACCTCAGAATTATAATCTACAAAAATTTCTTTCATCAAACCTGAAACTGTAGAACCGACACTCACTGTATTTACAGGATTAATAGTTCCGGAAGCCTCAACAACCTGAGTAATCGTACATCTGTCCAAACTCTGTGTTTCATAATGAACTTTGTGAGATTGTACAAAATGAACACCCCACAAACTGCCAATAACTATTACTGCCGCAGGAATTAGTATTCTTTTCTTTAATACAAGTTTTTTTATATCACTTAGCGCCATTTTTCTTGTCCTCTAAAGTTGTTGTAACTCTTTGCGGCAAAGCTATTACGCTCTCTAAATTCGCTCTTGCCACATTGTAATTATAAATAGTTTCAATATAAGAATTTTGTGCGTTATTATAATTCACTTTTGCATCCTGAAGTTCAATATAATCTCCTAAACCTACATAATACCTTCCTTCAGCAAGTTCGTAATTTTCTAATGTCTGACGAACTTTTACCCCCTGCAAAGGAATTTGTTTCTCAAGTTCTATCATATTAACATAAGCATTTTGGACCTCAAAATAAATGTCTTGATTTAATTTATTCAAAGAATTTTGGGCAATATCAACTTGATATTTAGCAGCATCAACATCATATTTTTGCGCCATAATATTCAATGAACTTGAAAGATTTACTCCGACATTTAACGAATTTGTTCTGTCCTGATTTCTAAACCCGTATCCGGCATTAGCAGAAATATCAGGATAAAAATTTCGTTTAACATAAACAAGATTTTCTTTCACCGCATCAAAAGTATAATTGTATGCTTTTAAATCCGCACGGTTTTTATATGCCATATCAATACATTCTTCAAATGTATAAGGAAATTCATCAACTTTGTAATCCGTTAAAACTTCTAACTTTTCAATAGAAGATTCCAATTGTTTTGCATCATTTACGCTGACCGGTACAATATCAGATTCTTTATCCGTTTTAACGGTTATTCTACTCAAATCTACAGGCGCAACGTTATCTTTAATGCTAAATCCTCCTTGGTCTGAAATTGCGTATGTTGGGGCATTAGTAAGATACATTGCGTTATTTAAATTGACAAGAGATGTTTTATAAGCATTTTGCGATCTTATAAGGGATATCTTAGAATCACTCAAAGTAACTTCAGCATTAACAAGGTCAATTTTTGATTTTAATCCTTCGTCAAAATATGCTTTTGTTCTTAGATAGTTTCTTTCGTTTATATCAACATAAGCTTCATTTATAAGAACGGTTGCTCTGGCTGCTAAAACCTCATAATAACGCTGTTTAACTTCAAACGTGGTTTGGCGAACAATATCATAAAAATTAAACTCATCCGCAATCATATAGAATTTTTCCATTTTAATTCGGGCATTTGTCTTGCCAAAATTCCAAATTAGTTGGTTTAATGTTGCTTGAACAGTATACGCATTTGTATCCATTGAATAACGTTTTGTATTAGTATCTGTATAATTGTAACCTGTACCAACACCAACTGTAGGGAAGAATTCAGATTTTGCCCGTCCTACACCGGTTTTTGAAAGACCATAATTATATCTTGCATTTTTAATTGCAGGATTGTTGTTTAGCGCTAATCCGATGCAATCATCAAGACTTAATACAGATCCCTTTTCAACTTTTATATCCTCAATTGCCCATACGCATTGCCCTGCGAGAGTAATTATAATTAACAAGCTTGTTATTATCTTTTTCAATGTTAAATTTTCCTTACACTTATTTAGAACGATTAAAACATTTTTTTGTTCATTTAACATCATATAATCATATGGTAAATTTGTAAAATTATAGAAAAATTTTAGCGTTTTGAATCGAAAATTTTTGCAATAAACATATCTTGCGGATAAGTAATTTTAATATTTTCTCTATTACCTTCAACTATATATATATCAGCAAGCTTATACTTTAAAACCAATCCGCAATCATCCGTAAAGGAGTTTTCATTTTCAGCCAGATAATGAGCTTTTTTTATAACAGATAACTTAAAACATTGCGGGGTCTGACTTGCTATTAAGTTTTTTCTATCTGGAATATTTTTAACCATTCCATTTTCAATTTCCATTATTGTATCTGTAACCGGAATTGCAACATTTACAGCATCATATATATTTAAGCTATTAATACAATTATTTAAAACTTCCTGCGATAAAAATGGTCTTGCACAATCATGAATTAATACATTTGCTTCTTTATCCAAAATAGAATTCATGCCAATAGATGAACTCTCTTTTCTTGTGCTGCCACCTTTTAGAATTTTTGATAGTTTTTTATATTTATCTCCCAAAATACTTAATGCCATATCATGATACTGAGGTGTGATAACAAGAATAATTTCATTTATTCCTTCATTATTTTCAAATATTTCAATTGAACGCTCTAAAATGGTTTTGCCATTAATTTTTTCAAATTGCTTTGGAATATTATTTCCAAATCTTGACCCCAGACCGGAAGCCAAAATTATTGCATAATTTTTAAGTTTATCGTCTGTCATCACACAAGCATTTTAACATAAAATTTTTTGGTATTTATTTTTTACATGATATTCTTTATTTATGAAAGAAAAAGTTATTGTAAGTGATTTTGACGGAACAATTACGAAAAAAGATACTTTATATGCATTTTTACTGGAAAATGCTCCAAATAATGAAGTTAACCGCATTGGACAAGAATGGGAAATCGGAAATATAAATTCTCAAGAATGTATAATACAAGAATTTAATTTAATTCCCAATATAAATGAAGAAATGATCAATAGATTTATTGATAAAATAGAACTGGATGAAGGTTTTATTTATTTTAACAAACAAAGAATAAAAGCTAATATTGATTTTGTTATAGTCAGCGATGGACTTGATTATTTTATTAATAAAATTCTTGATAAATATAATTTAAATAATTTTGAAGTAATAACTAACCATGCAGAATTTAAAAAAGGAAAATTTGAAATAACTTTTCCGAACAATTCAAATTCATGCAAAATCAATGCAGGAACCTGCAAATGCAAAGCAATTGAGAATTTAAAAAAGAATTATAAAACAATATATTACTGCGGAGATGGAGTTTCTGATTATTGCGTAGCAAATAAAGCAGATAAAACTTTTGCCAAATCAAAACTGGCAAAATATTGTGCTAAAAATAATATTGCTTATAAAGAATTTAGTAATTTCAAAGATATTTGGGATGAACTTAATTATGTCCTTTTGTAGGAAGGCAATGGAAGCGAATATTTTCGTATGGCAGTTGAATCACTTGGTAACTTGTACTGATTACCGCAATATTCCGCTAATGCAGCTTTAACATCTCCCTTATGTTTATGTAATTTCATCTTATATGCCATAATTCCGACTTCAACTCCTAGCGATACATCTGTCTGTATAGCTTCCCACAGTGCTTGAGGAGTTTTATATTTTTTCTTTAATTCATCTATACGAGCCTGATCCTGTTTGCAATGCATATGATCATAAGATATAGCTTCTGCATGTTTGCTTGGATATTTCTTTTTACTACTATAGTCTTCAGCATATAAAGTCTCGATTGTGGTGAAATCTACTTGCATTACCCCTTTATAGGATTTTCGACCAGACATTACTCTTGGTGTAAAAACAAAACCACCGGATTCAGTTCCTAGAATAGGTGCAATAAGTTCAGGATCTATACCATAATTGTCAGATAATTTGCAAACCATATTTGCAATTGCTTTTATATCGGCCTTACTGTTTCCATGATCATCTGCACATTTTTTTATATAATCATAAACTTTATTATATTTTACCATATTTTTAGCTCTATAATTTACAAATTCATTCTTCCAGGAATTACTAATAGTACTAGAAGATCCTTCTAATGATTCTATCACTAAGCCACGTGAAGATTCCAAACCCGCTCCGAATTCAAAAAGCGGGTTTTTTGATTCACTTTTGGCTTGTTGTATAATACGTCTATCTCCATAATTTTCCGAAAAATTAGAAAAAGAAACACTTCTCACCATATAATCATCCTCATATAATATATCTATCTATATTATATAAAACATATATCTCTTTATTTTTGCGTTTTGTTTAAGTTTTGTAAACTGTTTATTAATTCAGAAAACACTGAATCCCAATCATCAAGGGATTTTGCCTGTATAGGATAAACAGACTTATACCAGCCGACATTTTTACCTTTCGTTATATACCATCTATAATTTGTCTGTTTGTTAAAAAGACCTATAGTTTTAACTCCCAATGCACCGGCAAGATTCAATATAACGTTATCTGTCGATATTACCAAGTCCATATTTTTTATTGCACAAGCTGTATCGGTAAAATCTTTGAATTTCATTCCCAAAGGGATTATACCGTCAATAGTTTCTGTTTCATCTTTTTGTAGTGAATATATTTGACAATTTTTGTATGATTTAAGAAAAGAAAATTTTCTTAAGTCAATATCTCTACCGTCATAATTTGCAGATTTATCACCACTATAAGCAATACCTATTTTAAATTTGTTATCTTTAATAATATTTTTAGCACTGTATTGTTTGATATCAGAACTTGGTACATTTAAATATGCGTTATTACAAATGACTTCAGGGTCTGGATTAGATAATAGCATTGGAGCATCTAATAACATTATAGGTAAATCATAAGCTAATTTATTTATATCAACAGAGTCCGAAATAATTTCAACTCCGTTAAAAAATTTACTATTTTTTATCAAATCATAAAGTGCATCTTGAACAACAAATATCACTTTTTTAGCAATATTTTGTAATTTAGGGACATACCTTGAATACATTATTGTATCACCAAACCCTTGTTCATAATGAACCAAAAGAGTTTTGCCTGATAAATCTCCTTTCAGCTTTTGTATACTTTCAAGTTGTGGTGTAAGAGTTTTATTAAATACTTCATTATCTATAAAATTTCTGTATACAAAGTATTTATGCCCATTTACAAAATCTCCGCAATGAATCAAAAATGCTCCGTAATTGTAGTAATCTGTTGCAGTAGGATTATTTTTTAATAACATTTTATAATATTTGTGGGCATCATCAGTTTTGCCAAGTTTTTCACTGCAAAAAGCAAGTCCGTGCAAAATCAATCTGTCATTAGGTTTTAAATTGTTCGCTTTTTCCCAATAGAATAACTGTTGACTGCGAGAATTTTCTCCATAAGCTTTTAAATATAAATTTGCTAAAATTGTATAAACTACAGATTTTGTTTTATCTATTTCTACATATTTTTCGTAATATTTAATTGCCGTTTTAAAATCTTTCAAAAATATATTATAAAAATTGCCAAGTGTAATATATTTTAATGGTAAATTTTCTTCTCTATCTTTATAATAATTAATAAATTCTATCGCTTCTTCCTTATAATTCATTTTTACAAATATTTCGGCAATAAAAGGAAAATCCTGGACCTCAACTCCATTTTTTGCAATCAAAAATCTATATAAAATTAGGCTATCTATATGGCGACAATTTTCTTTTGAGTCAAATGCGAAATTCCTTATCGTTGAAAATAAATTCACCTTCATCGATTCCGGAGCATTTTGTTTCATTGGTTGGAATTTTTTGTATACGCTTAATACTTCTTGCGAAAAATTTTCACTATCAATTTCATTCAAAATTATCGAATCAATTTTATTTAGTTCTTGAGCAATATTGTCATAACTAAATAAAATTCTAAGCTCCTCTTTTATCATAAAGCTATATTAGCATATATTTTTATTCTAGAAAAGATTTTGCAGATGCATCGATAACATCATTCATAAATTTTACCAAATCTTTTCTCTCTTGGGATAATTCAGGTTTTTTAAATATTTGCCTTGTTAATTTTGCTATATAATCAAAAAGAGCAAAATCTTTATTCTCCGATATATTTATATATCTGCCATTCAATTTAAAAGAACCAATTGAATGATTTGTAATATCGTTATCAATTACGGAATATAATGTTTCTAATTCCACAGTGTCGGGAGCTTGAGGATTCACATACCCATGGTTAAATCTTGTCTGTAGTTTAATAAAGTCGCTCAAATCTTTTCCAGAATGGTCGTCACTTAATTTTGCTTTCAATTTTGTAACGATACCGTATTTTAGTTCTTGTTCTCCATTATGAGTCAAACCTTGAATTTCATTGGGTCTCAGTGCCCTTTTTGCCAAGTATAAATTGTTAATTCCGGTAAATGATACTTCCATAAAAAATCCTTTCTATGGATATAAAACTCCTCAAAATATTTTTTGCTATCTAAACTACACCTTGCATTGTCATTGCAGTTGCAAGTTTTTGAAACGCAGCAATATTAGCTCCCGCAACATAATTTCCGCTAAGATTATAAAAGTCTGAAGCGATTTTACACTCATTGAAAATATGTGTCATAATTTGCTGTAATTTCTTTTCGACTTCCTCA
>FLNU01001569.1_pt1 | contig 13205 bp, 10 predicted proteins | sample 1140361 | NCBI WGS metagenome assembly FLNU01 (sample SAMEA3878206, study PRJEB12797) | bioreactor metagenome | biome: Moose rumen | place: Sweden | collected 2011-10 | reverse complement strand
CGATGCAAATATCCCGAAGGGAATGTACTGCTATCACCTGCGTCACAACGATGACGGAGAATTCTTTGCTATTGAAAAAAATGTATCAGTAAATCATGCAGGTTCTATCGTTACGAAAGAGCCTATTGATCTCAAAAGTAAGGGATATATCGTGCTTGACGAGGACAGCAGTCCTAACTTCCTCGGTGAGAATATGTCCCTGTATATGTTCAGGGATTATGATCCCGGGCAGACCGAGGAACTGAGCATGGGAATGCAGGAGGTGTGATATGGACGAGAAAAGAAAAGTAACGCAGGACGAGCTTGAATCAACGGAATTCATGCATAATAAATGGAGCGAGGATGAAAAATGCGGAGATCGAGCTGTTTTCGAGAATTGCTCCTTCGAGAGATTATCATTCAAAAATATGCAGTTCAACAGTGCTGCGTTCAGGAACTGCGAATTCAGGCTCTGTGATATGACAGATGCAGGTATGTGCTTCGCCGAGCTTAATAATGTGAAGTTCAGCGGCTGTGACTGCACCATGTTTACTGCCGAAGAAGCAGCATTCAGAAACGTTACATTCGATAAATGTGACCTCAAAAGTGCTGTTTTTACGCATAGTTCGCTGAGGAATATCGCATTCGATAAGTGTGAGACTGACGGCATGAGTATGCAGAACTGTTATGAGCTCCCCGAAGCAGAGATCATAAGGGTATCTCCGGAGGACCTGCGTAAGATGAATGACAAGGAAGGACTTATCCTTCAGGGCTGCGGCGGAGATCTTCAGGAATGGGCTGACGGTATAAACTCAGCACTTATCGATTCAGATATCCTGAGATCACCGTTCGATAGGCTCTATGTCTTTGAGAATGAAGGAATTACTAATATAATGTTCCCCTTTGAAGATGTTGAGCTTGATGTCGGAAAGCTGGCAATGTGGCGTTTGCAGACTCATGAGCAGTTCGGCGGAACTTGGCTTTCAGACTATGTCCCCAACAGGCTCGGCGGTTTTATCGAGGAACAGCCTGCACAGGAGCAGAAAAAGCCCGACTGTCCGCTTATCGGCGAAGATTCAAACATTTTTAACCTCATGGGAATAGCTTCAAAAACTCTCAAGAGGAACGGCATGGCTGAACAGGCTAAGGAGATGTGTGAACGCATCACATCATCTGGCGACTACAATAAGGCGCTCTGCATTATAGGAGAATATGTCAATATTACGTCAGTTGACGATGACGAACCGGAAGAAAGTGAGGATGAAGAAATGGAGGTAACGATGAGTTAACTCCGGAAAGGAGTATAATGGGAGGCATTATTACCACAGGGTGCGAACCTCCGATACCGTGGATCGGCGGTAAAACGGTACTCCTTCCCGTCATAAAGCGGATAATCCCCGAAGGACAGAATAAATTCGTGGACGTATTCGGCGGCGGAGGCTCGGTATCGCTTTCGGGCAAGTACGCACCCATTCAGATATATAACGACTATAACCAGCACCTGACGAATTTCTATACCATTATCAAGACTCGATGTCGGGATCTTGTAAACGCTTTCGCAGGTGCATTCGGAAAAGACGGCAAGCTCGTTGAAGAGATCGAACAACGTATATTTGCGAATATACGCGATCAATTCAATGCTTGCTGTCTTGTTTTTTACAGAGCTGACACATTCGAGGAATTCTATGACTCTATCCTTAAAATGCTCAATAAAGCAGGCAGTATTCAGGATAAACAGCATGTCTGGATGAATTCAATGCTGGCATGGGAGCTGTATAAGAAAAGGGAAAAAGATCCTGAACTCTTCGACGCTCTCCTGTTCCTCATATTAATGAAGTGCAGCTTCTCTGCTACAGGAAAGAGCTGGGCTTGTAAGGGTACAAATGCTGAAACAGCCATTCGCCTCATTAACGAAGCATCAAGGGTATTACAGCACATTGCAGTGGATAACAGAGATTGTCTTGATATAATAAGGCTTCACGACAGTCCCACGACCATATTTTACTGTGATCCGCCGTACTACATGGCGGAGAAATGCTACAGCGGAGTTCCGCTTTTCGGCGATATGATGCATAAAGCACTTCATGATGCACTCCTGAAGTGCAAGGCAAAGGTCATAATTTCATATAACGAATGTGATTTCATAGATGAACTTTATTCAGAAGACAAATGGTTCATAATGCGGCTGGACAGACCGCACAGTATGCTCCTGCACAGTAATCCGGGAGCAGTTTATCATGAAGTTGTAATTGCAAATTTCGATATTTTTGAAATGTACTATGGCAACGGACAGCTCACTCTGATGGATATGTCCGATACCATAAACGAAGAAGGGAGAATAATCTTATGAAAAGAGTATTATCAACACAGGCTATAATGGCTAACGGAAAAACAACGTATACAGGACTCTTCACAAGTGAAGGTATTCCTGCGGAAGTCGAGCTCGTCTGCGTAAACGGAAACGCCTGCTTATCGGTAACTATCCCCGAAGATGATGAGGAAGAATACGTGGGCAGACCGCTTACAGAGGACGAGATCGAGGCGATATGCAGGAACTACGGGAACTGCGATGATTGTCCGCTCTATAACTACTGCGATGAGGAGATGATGTGATATGGTGCCAATATATAAGTATTCGGCAGAAACTGCAAGATATGAAAACGAGCTTACGGACTACCGTGAAAGCAAGAGATGGAACATCAGGTGCAAGGAGGCTATTGAAGAAGCCATCCGCACTCATTTTGACGGTATGCACCTTGATACCAGCTGTGTCAGCGATATATTCGATGAATTCGGATATGACCGCACAATGTGGGTACTTGCGGCAACCGTTAAGAATAAGAGCTTCGACGGCAGATTCTCGAGCATCAACAAGGGCTGGGCTCGCACAATTATCCCGTCACACCTTGATAAATACGAGTTCGATGAGTACGCAGTGCAGTCGCATCCTGCGGTGCTTAACGGCTTTATCGACAGTGTAAGAGCTGAATATGAGGCTCTGGGACTCCTATCCTCTGAGGAATGCATGAAGGATAGCTACAAGGAGGACTATACCAATAAGCTGCTCATTCTCCGTCCTGAGATACTTAGGGATGAGTCAAGAAAGCCTGCATTCCAGTATTTTTATGCTGAGAACGGCTTTGGCTGTGATCCGAACAGCATAGGCAGAAAGGTATTCGGAACCTTCATTGCCGACGGAGAGAAGTCTCACTTCTCCAGAGGTGACTTCATTGGTATTGCAGACAAGGAAAAGCTTCCTGAATGGGCTTCAAAACGACTTGAAGCAATATCCGCTCCTAAAATGAAGGTCCGTATCTATCAGATCAATGCCGAAAAGGATATGAAGGATCTTGAATTCAGGGACTTCGACTTCGCGATGAGCAAGGGCGGTGTGGATCCGGGCATATATCAGCAGGTCTACGGTGGCATTGCCTATGCAAATAACCTTGAAGAACTCTTCATGCAGTGCAATACAGGCAATTCGCCGCTCGGCTTTTGCGGACATTCAATGTCCGTCAGCGACGTAGTGGAGATTTGTGAAGGTAAGGACAGCGGCTTCTACTTCGTGGACAGCATAGGTTTTAAGAGGCTTGATGACTTCGATGTATCTCAGACAGATCATGAAGACCTCATGAAGGTGGTAATTCTTGAAAATGACAGAGAACCATACAAGGCTGAGATACGCAAGGATATCCATGCGATGCAGAGCATAGTCGGAGGCCTTATCGAACCAGTATACTTTGAAGAAGACGGCGATGCACTTTGTTTCTGCAATGAAGAATTCCTGCTCAATGACTCTGCCCCGAACAGAGTCATAGGCAACACCCTTATTCACGGTACTTGCTTTATCTGCGGCGACGGTTACAATGACGAAGGAGAGCGTGACTCCTGCACTCTGACCGACGAACAGGTAGATAAGTATATACAGATGTTTCCACAGTCGGTGGTAGAGATATCGCCCGAGGAAGACATCGGAATGACAATGATAAGCTTTTAATGCTGAAAGGAGAAGAATTATGAAAGTAAACGCAAAGATCACTAAGATCATCGACAAGCCTGATTCATCCATCAAGGCATTCGCAAGCGTAACGCTTGACGGCTACTTTGCTGTACACGGTGTTAAGGTGTGCGAGGGCGAAAAGGGACTCTTTGTCTCAATGCCTTCCACCTCTTACACTAACAGCAGCGGCGAGACAAAGTATCGTGATACCTTCCATCCCATTACCAAGGGATCTCGTGAAGCTCTGACTCAGGCTGTACTCGACAAGTACGACGAGGCACTTTCTCAGACTCAGGACGAAGGTATCGAGATACAGGACCTGCCCGAGGATGAGGAAGATGAACTCGAAGAACCGGAGCCTGAACCCGAAATGTCTATGTGAACATTGTCGGAAATCGGGCGGTGCGTATAGGTGAAAAAGTAGAAAAATCAACTTAGGTATGGATTTTTGAAAAGCGGTGTGGTATAGTAGGATAAAAAAAGAGGAGGTCAGCCACATGAAAAAGGTCATTACTAACCTACTCATATCCGCTATACTCACAGGCTGTGGTCATATCTCAGAAGATAGACCGTATGTCGCAGAGGAAACCACGACGGTTAGTCAGAATGCGGAAGAAAAAGCGGTAACAACAGCCTCAGATGCAATAGATACGACTACTTCAGCAGTAACAGTTACGAGCGAGGTCGCAAGGAAGAAAAGCTCGCAGTCGGTAACTGAGAAGACTGCTGAGAGTGTGACAACAGCAGCCGCAAATATTCAGCCTAAGAAGGATAACACTAAGTCTCATACCGCACAGGATAACAAAGCACCGGAGGTGCAGAGGAACGAAATCAAAACTACAACAAAAGCCCAGACTTTGCCTCCAAGGTCAACTACAGCTCCTACGGTAAAGGAGAATAAGACTACAACAACTGTACGCACATCTTCTCCGGTGGTCACTACAAAAGCTCCACCGGTAGTAACTCAGCCGCCAAAACAAACGGAACTACCAAGACAGACCGAACCACCAAGGCAAACAGAACCACCAAGGCAAACAGAACCGCCAGCCCCGAAACAGCAGATACTGGATTACGACAGTCTGAATGACCAGATGCAGACCTTCATAGACGGCTATGACATAGATTATGACTGGCTGTACGATAAAGGAAAAAATCTGAGTCATGACGGTACTGACTACGGTAAGGCTGTGGCAGTATGTAACGAGGCTGAAAGCCTTGGAGGTGTAAACTGTATCAACTACGCTATAAACGCTTACTTCATGGCGCAAGGTGCAGGACTGGAATGCTATATAGCCAGATCATCAGACTATGACTGGTATGGTCATGTAGCAAACATAATCAAACTTGACGGCAAATGGTACTATATGGAGCCTATGGGAGATGTTGTAGGATCGCCGACCTCATGTCCGAGTGGTGGAATACCATATCCTAATGGACTGGATATAGTCACAGACATCTACGACAACAGAAAAGACGTAACAGTCGAAAGCGACTGGTACAAGTAAGAATCATGGACGGAGCCGAGAGATCGGCTCCTATTTTTTATGAAAGGAAAAAGAATATATGACAAAGAACAACAATTTAATCAGAAAGCTCGGCGCAGGACTTATGGCAAGTCTCTGCGCTGTTTCTATGTTAGCGACTCCCATGACCGGAATGCTCTCTGCGAGTGCAGCAAGCACAGCAACAGAGAATGATGCATTTCCTTCTGCAGATGAGGTAATCGCTCAGGCAGCAACACTCCTCGGCTCCCCCTACGGCTGGGGATTCAAGGGATATACAGGTGTATATTATCAGGGCAGCTATTCTCCGCTCTCACTGGACTATGTCAGACAGCAGGGCGTTGACTGTTCCGGTCTCATCTACTATACTCTTGCTCATCTCGGATACAGCACGAGTGGTTTCAGCTGGAACAATCCTGTTCCTGTGGATACCCCTCACTGGCTGTCGGTGAATGATAACTGCACGATCACCTATAACGGTGTAACATCCAAGATCGACGTAGAGAAGGAAAACATTCCATATAAGGAGCGCCCCTATTGGGAATGTGCAGACGGCTCTACTATTACGCCAGGTTCAGTAGTTATTGCAGATAACCTCAATGGTGAGGATCACTCATGGATATATATCGGCGAGTTCAATAACCGTAACGAAGTTATCGCATACCTTAAGAAGATCGGAGTAAACGAGAGCTACATCAACAGCAATACTGTCGGCGACGGCAGCGGTGACGGTGGAACACACTGGAGGATTGAATCTAACGGCTCTCAGGGTTGCGTTATCAATAACCGCACAGACGGTAAGCAGGCAACGGCTCTGAATATGTTTGCATTCCGTGTATCCAAGACAGACGTGGAATTTTCTGTAACAAAGCTCGATAAGGACACTCAGATGGTCATCGGCAAGAGTCCTGTTGACAATTCCTCTGCTTTATACGGCGTATACAAGGATAAGGAGTGCAAAAACAAGGTCGGTGAGATCACTATCGGCGAAAAGGGAAAAGGAACTATCAAGCTCCCAAGCGGCACCTACTACGCAAAGGAGATAAAGGCTCCGACCGGATATGACCTTGATACTACTGTATATACACTCAAGTCAGGTCAGACTATTGACGTGCTCGAAGACAGAACCACAGGAAGAATCGTGATCAATAAAACTGCTGAAGACGGTATCGTTGGTGACAGAGAATTCAAGGTAACTGGTTCCGATGGCAGGTCATTTACAGCAAAGACCAATTCTTCCGGAAAAGCTGAAGTTTCAGGACTGTTTCTGTATGACATGAAAACAGGCAAGCCCATAACCTACAATGTATCTGAGGTCAATGTCGATACTCGATACATTGTCCCGAAGGCAAAGGATATAACCATTACCGAGGGAAATGCTGATCTCACAGTAGCTGTTGACTTTGAAAACGACCTTAAAAAGGGCAATATCAAGATCAACAAGCAGTCAGAGGATAATCAGAACGGCGACAGGACCTTCACGGTTACAGGCGGCGGTCAGACTTATACTCTGACAACTGCCAATGACGGTACGGCTATCCTTGCAAGTATTCCCGTTTATGACAGCAGCAACCAGCCCATCACCTATACTATCAGCGAGAAGGACGTTCCCGTGAGATATGTTGTTCCTGCTGATCAGACCGCTACCCTTACAGCAGACGCTACAGTCGATGTAAAGTTCGAGAATAAGCTGAAGAAGTTCACAGCTGAGATCACTAAGAAGGACAGCGAGAACATCACCGCACAGGGCGATGCTACTCTTGCAGGTGCAACCTACGGACTTTATCATGACGGCGAGAGGATAGCTACCTACACTACTGATGAGAACGGACACTTCGTTACAGATGAGTTCGTATGCGGCAACTACACTCTTCAGGAGCTTACTCCCTCACAGGGTTATCAGCTCAATGACGAGATCTACAAGGTAGGTGCAGAGCCTCAGAACTATAAGGTAGAGGTCAATCCTATCGCTCTTGACGTTACAGAGGATGTAGTAAAGGGCAAGGTATCGATCATTAAGCACAGCGATGACGGTACAACAGGAATCGAGACTCCCGAGGACGGTGCTGAGTTTGAGATTTACCTCAAGAATGCAGGCAGCTATGAGGACGCAAAGGAAACTGAACGTGACTATCTCATTACAGATGAAAACGGCTTTGCAGAGACAAAGGAACTCCCTTACGGAACATACACTGTTCACCAGACTACAGGCTGGAAGAACACAGAATTCGTTGAGGACTTCGACGTTATCGTAGACGAAAACGGTAAGACCTATCCATATATCATCAACGATGCTGTTATCACAGCAAACATCAGAATCGTGAAGAAGGATGCTGAGACCGGCAAGGTTATCCCTGTATCCGGCATCGGCTTCAAGGTTTGGAGCGTTGACAATGAGAAGTACATTTCTCAGACAGTCAACTATCCTTCCGAGGAAACTATCGACACATTCTATACAAACGAAACAGGCACCCTTATGCTCCCCGGTGAGCTTGCATACGGCAATTATGAGCTCCATGAAGTAAAGGCTCCCACAGGATACTTCCTCAATGCAGAGCCTGTACCTTTCACAGTTGACGGAACAGAAAAGACTGTTGAGGTCGAGAAGTTCGATACTGCTCAGAAAGGCAGGATCTCAGTAAGCAAGCGTGGCGAGATCTTCAAGACAGTACAGGCTATCGGTCCTGCTATCCATACAAATGAAGACGGCGAAACAGAAACAGCAGGCTTTACAACCTATACACCTGTTTTCGAGGAAGGCGGACTTGGCGGTGCTGAGTTCGAGGTCATAGCAGCCGAGGATATTTACACAGCAGACGGAACACTCAGAGCATCTGCCGGTGAGGTAGTTGCTGACATTATCACAGACAAGGACGGAAATGCTTCAACTGAGCCTCTCTACCTCGGCAAGTATGTTGTCAAGGAGAAAACTGCTCCCTATGGCTATGTACTGAATGATGAGGCAAAGGAAGTTGAACTCACCTACGCAGGACAGGAGGTTTCTATCACAGACGCTGTTAATAACACATTCAACAACGATTATCAGAGAGTAAAGATCAGCCTTGCCAAGTTCATGGAGCATGACGAGCTCTTCGATATCGGCGAAAACGATGAGTACAAGAAGGTAACATTCGGACTCTATGCAGCCGAAGACATCACTGCTGCTGACGGTACAGTTATCCCCGAGGACGGCTTTATCGCTCAGGTATCGCTTGGCGAGGATATGACAGCTGATTTTACAGAAAAGCTTCCGTTCTCACGCTACTATGTTCAGGAGATTGCAACCGATGAGTACTATATGCTTAATGGCGAGAAGTATCTTGTAAACTTCCAGTACATGGGACAGGAAATGTCTACTGTCAACATCGACTGCGGAACATTCATCAATGACATCAAGCGTGGATCAGTAAGCGGTAAGAAGGTCAACGAAAATGGTGAGCCCCTCGAAAACGCTCTCTTCGGTCTGTTCAAGGCTGACGAGACTGAGTTCACAGCAGAGAACGCATACCTTACAGACGAGTCCGACGAGGATGGAAACTTCGGTTTCACAGATATTCCTTTCGGTGAGTACATCGTCAAGGAGATCGCAGCACCTACCGGATATATCCTTTCTGACGAGCTGTATCCTGTTGTAATCACTGAGAACGGCGATGTTGTGGAGATAACTGCGGAGAATAAGGCGATAACTGTATCTATCAGCAAGGAAGACCTCTACGGAAACGAGCTGATAGGTGCATCTATGCAGCTTATTGATGAAAACGGCGAGATCGTAGACGAATGGACATCTGACGGCGAGAATCACATCATCACAAACATTCCTGCTGGCGGCTATACACTCAAGGAAGTTGCAGCTCCCGACGGATATGTTATTGCAACTGATATCAGCTTCACAATCGACGAGTACGGAAACGTTACTGTTGATGGCGTTGAGGCTAATGCCTTCACAGATGACGGAATCCCTTGTGTAACTATGGTAGATGACACAACTATCGTCAAGATCAGCAAGCAGGATATGACAACAGGTACAGAGCTTCCCAGTGCTACACTTCAGGTCCTCGACAAGGACGGAAATATCGTCGAGGAATGGGTATCCGGCACAGAGCCTCACTATATCGAGGCAAAACTCATCGCAGGCGAAACTTACACACTCCGTGAGATCACAGCACCTGACGGTTATAATACCGCTGAGGACATCGAGTTTACTGTCAATGCAGACGGAAGCGTTACCGAGGTAACTATGAAGGACGAAGCTGTTATTGTAACAACACCTAATGTTGCCACAGGCGATACAGGCAAGAATCCTCTCGGATATATCATGTTGATCGCAGGTCTCGTACTGCTCACAGTATCCATATTTGCAAGAAAGAAAAATGAAGAGCCTGCTGACGATTACGCAGAGCTCTGTCCCGATTTCATTGAAGGAGAAAATGAATGAAAAAGAAGACTATTCTTCGCGCTCTGGCGGTTGCTTCGGCAGCCGCCCTCCTTTTAGGAGGCGCATATCTGCTCACCAAAGACGATTTCAGACAGAAGCTCAAAGAGACTGAAATGAAGCCATATATGCCGACTCCGACAATTCTGGCGGCGCTTGATGAGGCATCTGAGCCTGAGACATCAACTACAACAGCAACAGCAATAACGACATCGATCGTAACCAAGGGCGAAATATCTTCGACAACAAAATCTGAGACTACAACAGCTACTCCCGAATTACCATCAGAAGTAAAGGAACAGCTCATTGACACAGCGCAGTCTTTGAATAACGCATATCCCGATGCAATTGGCTGGCTGTATATTCCCGATACTGTTATAAACTATCCTGTTATGCAGTCAGACGATAACTTTTACTATCTCGACCACGCATATGACGGCAGTCCACTGAAAGCAGGCTCTGTATATCTGGACTGCAGGTGCGAAGGACGATTTCAGAATCCTATAAACATCGTTTATGCACACAACATGAAGAACGGCTCCATGTTCGCACAGGTGACTAACTTCAAGAATGACAGCTATTTCGAGAGCCACAAGTACGGCTGGCTTGCTACTCCTGAGACAGTATACAGGATCGACTTTTTCTCCTGTGCTATTGCAGACTGGCATGACAGCCTGTATGAGGGAGATACTCCCGTGGCTGAGTGGGTGCCGCATATCTGCGATAAATCGGTAGTCGGCAGAGAGATAACCTATTCAGATGATGACAGGTTTATATCGCTATCAACTTGTAGTTATGAATTTCAGAACGCACGAACTATCCTGACAGGAAAGCTCGTGGAGACAAAGGAGGTATAAATATATATGAGAAAACTGAAAACCAAGCTCGTATGTGCTGTAACGGCTTTTATGGCAATGCTGAACTTTACGGCAATGAATGCTTATGCCGCAGGTGATGTTGCGAGTGCCGTTGAAAGTACATGGACATCGGCGAAAGACCAGATACAAAGCGTAGTCAATAACGTTGTATTCCCTGTGATTGACGTTATACTCGGTGTTCTGCTCTTCGTCAAGATCGCTACAGCGTATTTGGAGTGTGCGCCTGTTAAGGCAGATTATTGATTTTGAGTTTGGCAACTCAACAGGAAAAAGGTTCGCTACCTGTTATCAATCGGCTTACCTGAGAGGGAAACCTCATAGGGGAAAATAGCATACCGATAAAGCCATAAGTTGAATAGCTGTCAATTCACGACTGAATGGCAAGATAAAACAGATTGTATGAGGATAAAGACCATACTGTTTGAACCGCAGTCCGAGTGGTCGACGTAGGGACTATGACGAAAGACAGTTAGTAACGTCATATTGTGTATCTGCAATGATTTACTCTAGCATATGCAGGAGGACCTTATACACAACGCAATTATGTATATTTTAAAGGACGGAAACGGTATCCGACAACAATCTTTAGCTATCAATAGTTTGCACAACAGGGATTGCCTAAACCGAAATGCCAGAAATGGCTATGTATAATGCCATTAGGTGATAAATTTCAAGGGTTTCCCGAGAAAGATGATACTGAATATTCGGCAAGGCAACGGAGTTCCCATAGTAGTCTGAGACGTTAACGACGTTCACATGGCGAAGGGGAACAGCTTGTTGACTTAATAAATTAGAATGGAAGGTGTGAGATACACTATGAGAAATCCTATCAAAATATTAAGTAGTTTAGAAAGCCACAGCAGTAATTTAAACTATACCTTTGAACGGCTGTATAGAAATCTGTATAACAGAGAGATGTTTCTGTTAGCATATCAGAATATATATGCCTCTGAGGGTAACATGACAAAAGGTGTTGATGGAAAAACCATTGACGGTATGAGTTTGAAAAGAATTGACGAACTCATAAACAAGCTTAAAGATGAAAGCTATCAGCCTAATCCTTCAAGGAGAACATATATCCCTAAAAAGAACAGTAATAAGCAAAGACCTTTGGGAATACCGTCATTTGACGATAAGCTTGTGCAAGAGGTTGTGAGAATGATTTTGGAGGCTATATATGAAAACAGCTTTGAAAGAACATCTCACGGTTTTAGACCTGACAGAAGTTGTCATACTGCACTTAACCAAATACAGGTATGTTTTACAGGGACTAAATGGTTCATAGAGGGCGATATTAAAGGCTTTTTCGATAATATCGACCACAGCACTATGATAGACATTCTCTCCTTGAGAATAAAGGACGAAAGGTTCCTGAGACTTATCAGAAAATTTCTTAATGCAGGTTATTTGGAAGATTGGACATATCATAAAACTTACAGCGGCACGCCGCAGGGCGGCATCATCAGCCCGATACTGGCAAATATATATTTAGACCGCTTTGATAAATATATGAATGATATGAAGAAAGCTTTTGACAAAGGAAGAAAACGCAAAACCAATCCCCAAACAACAGTATACGAAAGAAGACGGAAAAAGCTTATACAGCAGCTTGATAATGCAAGTTCTCAGGCTGAAAGAGATGAAATAATCAAGCAGATAAAGGCAATAGAGCATGAACGATTTAGCGTTCCATATACCGACCCTTTTGATGATAATTTTAAAAGGATACAGTACACAAGATATGCGGATGACTTTCTGATAGGAGTAATCGGCAGTAAAGAGGACGCAAAGAACGTTAAAGCACAAATCGGAGAATATCTGAGAAATGTACTAAAACTCGAATTGTCCGAAGAAAAAACCTTGATTACTCACTCGAAAAAGAAAGCACATTTCTTAGGGTACAATATTTATGTTAGGCATACTAATTCGATTAAAAGAAATAGATATGGCTATTTGAAACGCAATCAAAGCGGTGTTGTAGCTCTTGAAGTGCCAATGGAAACTGTAAAAGCCAAACTGCTGCATTATGGTGCTATGAAAATTGAGGTCGATGTCTATGGCAAGGAGGTATGGAGAGCAAAATCAAGATACTTTCTGAAAGATAACGATGACCTTGAAATCATAGAACAATACAACAGCGAGATAAGAGGAATACGGAATTATTATTCTATTGCAAATAATTCTGCGATTCTTAACTCATTTGGATACATTATGTGTCAGAGTTTGTTCAAAACCTATGCAACAAAATATCGCTGTTCAATGAAACAAGCTATGGATAAGTTCAGGATAGGCTCGGAATTTGGAATTAAGTACAAAACAAAGGACGGAAAAGAGCGAATAAGATTTTTCTATCATGAAGTGTGTTTGTCAAGTAGAAAGTGCATAAAAGGGGCTCGAAAAAGTGCATAGCCCTG
>FLNU01000082.1_pt1 | contig 13234 bp, 8 predicted proteins | sample 1140361 | NCBI WGS metagenome assembly FLNU01 (sample SAMEA3878206, study PRJEB12797) | bioreactor metagenome | biome: Moose rumen | place: Sweden | collected 2011-10 | reverse complement strand
GCCTGTTTACCGGTATATTTGCAAATGCCAAACTGGAGAAATGGGACGAGGTGGACAGATTGCTGGATATTTATGAGTCGGAAAAAGATCTCGTTAATGAAAAAAATGAGGTGGTCAACGGAAACATATTATATTATTATGTGAAGGGACGAGTGTTTTTAAAACGTCATCAGCCAGATTCCGCCTTCTACTTTTTCAGGAAATTGAGAAAAGATGCAACGAGCTGGAATCATCGTCAGGCTTTGTATAAAGGTCTCTCACTTTATTTCGAACAAACAGGAAGAAAAGACTCCGCCTTAATCTATTCCAGATATCATGCTGCCGCTGTGGACAGCGACTACAACGAATCCACATCCCGGGAACTACAGCATATTCAGGCCATGTATGACTATGAGTCACAGCAGAAACTGTCTCTTCTTGCAAAAGAAGAACTCAAAAAAGAAAAACACAGGAACCTGCTCATCGTCCTCACCTGCTTGTTTCTTATCTTTTCAGGAATAGTTGCCTGGCGTTTTTACAGATTGCATGTGCAGAAACAATTACTGCTGAATGAGAAACAAAGGAAAAAGCAGGAAATACAACTGTCAGATATGGAAAAGAAGCTAAACACAAGCAGGCAGGCTCTCGCTGAGGCTCAGACTGTATACGGGCAAATGCTTCTTACATATCAGCAAGATAAAAAGCTGAATAATCTTGAAAAAAGCAACTTATCTGCTAAAATTCAGGAATATGAAGAACAGATAGATACATTAAATCAAAACATCATATATCAGAATCATCAGATTTCTGAATTGCTTAAGAAACAGTCGGAACTGATTAACTACAGACGTCAGAACTTAAACTTTGAGCAATTGGTCATTTCTCTGAAAAATAAAGCAAAGTCTAATAAAATTCCGACCGGACAGGAGTGGGCAGAGCTCCAGAGCCTGGTGATTCAACTCTATCCTTCTTTCATAGAGAAGCTACGTCAGGATATTCCCTCTATAAGTGAGATAGAGTTACATGTTTGCATGTTAGTTAAGATGAAATTCTCACCATCTGCCATTTCCGTTTTAACATCGCATGAGAAATCATCCATAAGCAATATCCGCAGGAGAATTTACTCAAAAGTACATCAAGATTGTCAGGATGTTTCCACCAAAATGGCAGATGAGTGGATAATGGGGCTGTCGTAACGGTATCTTTCACATGAAAAACTGATATATGGGAGAAGAATGTAAATTGAAAACTTTTGAAAACTCAAAAGTTTGCTTGTAAAGATGGATGTTTATAATTTTGCACGCAAAATTTATAACATTAAAACATCAGCTATAATGAAACAGGCTTTTGTAATTCTTCTATTCGCTTTTTCGTTCACTTCCCTGAGTGCTAAAGAGTATTTTCCCGGACGGGACTCAACTTCCACTGTTGTGCCTTTAACTCCGGCTCCAACTCCTGAAATCAATCCTAACGGAGACGGAATGCGCTCACCAGCCAGACCCGTTTATGCATCTCTGGACGGACACACTGTGTCTTTCAATACATCTTTCGCAGGCTGTGAGGTTATCCTTATAGAAAATGATGGATTCGAAGTCTTCACCGATTATGTTGATTCCGATGGATTCGTCATCATCCCCGATGAAATCATAGGAATTTTCGAACTGCAGCTTATCGTGGGAGACTTTATCTATGCTGGTGAGATACTGCTAAATTAGTTTTTGTATAGAGTGAAAGGGCTATGAGAGAACAATCAGTCTTCATAAAGATGTGCGGTCTGTCTGTGTTGTCTGCTTTCATACTGATTTTCTATTCATGTATGAATGACAGTACACAGGCTGACTATGACATTGATTTCAATCCCGACTCATCTTACTCCTTCCCGTTATTGCAATGGGAGGTGTGCGGTCCGTTGTCTGAAAAGACTGACAGCAAGGTGGTGGACTCTCTCCTGCAAAAACGTATCGAATTCCCTTCCATTCACAGATCCACAGCTTCTTTTCTCAACAACATCTATATACCGCGCTTTAACCAGGCAGACCTGAAGGAATTATACAACATCAACCCGGAGGACTCTGTCCGACATCATACGAATGAGTTCTCACTGATGAGGTGTACGCTGAATTCCAGCTGTCAGACAGAGCTTTTTCTTGAACTGCGTCATCTCATGCCAATGACTGTCTTTCTCAACGGCGACAGTCTGAGTTCAGTCGGTGTAGAAGATCCCGACATATATCCCCTGCAACTGAGAGAAGGACATAACGAACTGCTGGTCAAAGCCAGTATGGATGCGGACGCACTCTGGTGGGAGGCGTTTGTCTGCGACAGCACCAGCATGGCCAGCCGCTATGTGGCGCGTCACAGCGGCAAAATCATCTATCCGCTCATCAGCCGTCATTCCAAACGAATCCTGCTGACTGACCCGCATGCAAACGTCAGCAGACAGCCGGTATCTCTCCGTCTCACGGATGTGCGGGGCGAAGAGGTCGCCAGCGTTCGGCTGCAAAATGATTCTTTACGATATACAATCCCAGAGTTGGAACCGGAGCAGTCCTATCTGTGTGAGCTGCGGATAGGAGATGCCGTCGCCCGGCAGCCTGTCTGCTGCAGCAATGCCGATGACTCCTATGCGCGACTGGTCAGGGAGAGGAGCCGGATGGACGAAAGCGACTTCCACTCCACGGAAATCGACCAGCTTCTCTACCGTTTCCGGTTCCTGCTCTCACACCCATCCCGGACGGATGACTGGTGGTGGCAGTTTAAAATTGGACAGTTAGTATATGAATCCGACCGTCACTTCCCTCATGTGAATGACGGAGACGGTCATCAATCCTCTGATCCGAACATCAGGTTCGTGACCTACCGCTCCGGACTCGACGGCGGCATCCAGAGGTATCTGCTTGCCACCCCCAACCCGCCGCTTGCCGGTAGCAGTCCCCTGCCCCTGGTGGTGGTCATCCGTCCGGATATTGAAATCCACCGACATTTCCTCACCTGTCCGCAGATTGCCCGACAATGGGCAGTCAACTACCTGCAGGAACTCTCCTGCCGCTACGGCTATGCTGTGATGATGCCTGAGATGCGCACCTATCTGAACGAGGAGCTGACCCCGATGGCAGAGGCGGAGCTCATGCTGGCGATCGAGGATGTGGGAAAGGATCTGCAAATCGACCCGGACCGGATATATCTCCACGCCAACTGCAGCGGCGCTTTCCGCACCCTGCAGCTTGCAGAGAGAAACCCTGGTATGTTCGCTGCCTTGGGACTCTATGCCCCGCTGTATGAACGAACCGAAATCAACGGAATGAAGGTGAACTATCCGCCAAGCGCACACCTTGAGAACCTCCGCGACATTCCGGTGATGATTCATTATGACCCGCTTGACGGCCACAGTCCTTCTTATCTCTTCAAAGACCTCATCAGGGACTGCAGGAAGGAGAAGATTCCGCTGACCCTCTCAGTGAAGCGTAACTCCGGCGAACTCTACAATGTGGCTCTTGCCGGTGAGGAGGCATTTGAGTTTTTCAGGGATAAAAGGAGGAAGAGTCCCGCAAAGGGAAACGTGACAGAAACTGATAACAAAGAGAAAGCTACCATCGCGGATTTCTATGCCAGGCCGTTTGTCTATGTCTATGACTCATCCAATAAGTCTGAGGCTTACAAGGCGGCAGTTGACTCCATAAGAGAGGAATATGATGACTACTTCTTCTCAACTCTTCCTTTGAGAGCGGACACGTCACTTACCACGAATGACCTGAAGAAAAAGAACCTGTTTTTGATTGGAGATTCGTTTAAGGAGAAGAATATCAGTCAGCTGATGAAAAAACTCCATGTCGATGAAATCATGAAGAAAGCTGGTGGAAAGACTAAAATCATGTATCTCTTCGATAACCCGTTGTCAAAGGGGCATCACGTCATTGTCTATCATCTTGGAGAAGAAGGCCAATACAGTCATTCCATTCTCCGCTCCTGGCAGATATTTGTCCGTCAAGTAAATTCAAAATAAAAAACAACAAATCATTAAAACTAAAAAACGATGAAAAAACTAAATTTATTTATTATCTTTCCCATGGCAATCTTAGCTGGATGTACAACATTGTGTGTGTTAGGCTGCTCCGAGGACGAGTATGATGACTTTGAGGACGATGAGGTATATACATTGTCGAAACCGAAGAAAACAAGGGAAGTTGAAACATGCTATTCCATCTGGGGAGACCCTCAGGATGGACATGTGCTTAAACAAAATGAAAAAACATTTACGGATGTCTATTATGACGTATTGCCAACAGGAACAGATGTTCTATATAATTATACAGTAAATTATACTGGTAAGATTATTGGATATGTTGACTCAACTACTAATATAACTCATTATAGTGGAGGTATTTTGTCTTGGCCGGATGTGGACGATGATAAATTTTCTGTACAAATAACAGGAATGACATCGAATTCCATCAGTTTTAAAACTGCCTTTTATGGTCAGTGCGGTGCATACTATGAATCCGGACATTGTCTTTTTCTCTAAAAATATTTATTTGTCGCACATGAAAAGCTCCCTTTCCTTTTTCCTTATATTCCTAATGGTCTTATTGCGTTCCTATGCCCAAAACGCCAATGGACATACGGATGAGGATATCCTTGGCTACATCTCAAATGTGATGAATTTCCATTCCGTCAATCCTCAGGAGAAGGTATATCTGCATTTCGATAACACAGGCTACTTCAAGGGGGAGCGGATATGGTACAAGGCATACGTTGTGAGGAACAATGTCGAGAGGAAATCACTGTCGGACTATGTACCTACCGACAAGAGCAGTATCCTCTATGTGGAGCTGCTGAATTCCTATGGAGAGACCGTGGTGCGTCAGAAACTGAAAATCGAGAATGGCATGGCATACGGTGACATCAGCCTCGACAGCATTCTCTCCTCGGGATTCTATGAGGTGCGCGCCTACACCCGCTATATGATGAACTTCGGAGCTGACGCCGCTTTCTCAAGGATCTTCCCAGTCTTCAAAAAGCCGGAGAAGAACGGGGACTATTCTCATCCGGAACTGAACCAGCTCAGCTGGAGAAAACGGTTGCCGAACCGCAACGGGGAGCCTGACGAACCGGATAGGGCACATGTGAGGTTCTTCCCGGAGGGCGGAAGCCGCATCAGGGGACTACCCTGCAGGATGGCATATATTATTTCGGACGGTGAGGGGGAAATCAAACGGGATGTGGTGGGGACCGGCGGAGGTCCTGATGAAGCTCCTTTTGTCTTCCTCGACCGTAAGGGGCGGGAACGGACCGCATCCTACCCGGAAGCCTTGGAGGAAGGTTGCGCCATGCGGGTGGATGCTATGGAAGGTGATCTGTTGACCATGCAGTTGCAGTTCAGCGGCGGAATGTCCGGCAGCACTGTGGCATGGATGCTCTCGCATGAGGGTACCATACTCACCTGTGACACGCTGAGTGCCGAGGGCACTTTCACTAAGTCCTTTGAACGGGGCAGCCTGCCGGCAGGAGTGAGCCAGATTACCGTCATCAACGACAAGGGGCATATCATAGCAGAGCGCCTGTTCTTCATACCTCCTATGGATGACGGGAGCGACAGCCTGCGCATTACTTCGGAAAAACATGAGATATCTCCATGCGGTAAGGTGAGGCTGCACATGAGGGGTCTGCCCCAAGCCTCCTACTCGTTCTCCGCCATGCATGCGAACACACTGGTTAATGGAGACCACGGGAGTATGGCTGCCTATCTGTTACTTGGATCCGACGTAAGGGGGTATATTGCAAATCCTGATTATTATCTGGAGGCGGATGATCAGGAACATCGCCGTGCGGCTGATTTGCTGATGCTCACCCAAGGGTGGCGTCGCTACGACATTGAATTTATGGACGGGGCGTTCGCAAGAGAGAAGCTGGAGCCGGTAGAGGACAAAAACAATCTGTACGGACGCGTGACGGACAAGAGCAGGGAGCGGAAGCCGATGGAAGGGATGGAGGTGAAGGCGTTTCTTTATAACCGAAGCGGCCAGTCACTGAGCGGGAGTGCGACGACAGACCGTCTCGGCAACTACATATTCTCGCTTCCGGACCTGAGCGGGGACTGGAGCCTGCAGCTGAATGCGACGTTGAAAGGCAGGCTGAAACCCTGCAACATAACTATAGACCGCAGGTTTGCTCCTTCCGCAAGAACGCTCACACAGGAAGAGACGAGGCTGATACCTATACCAAAAGCAAACCTCACTTTCCGTGTCAACAGGGAGGACACCACAATTCTCAGGGCAAACGGCACATATCTGCTGCCGCAAGTTAAAATCAAAGGGAAATCTTATCTGACAGATGATACCAATTTCAGATGGTATAATGAGGCGACAGCCGCTCATTATTCGACAATATACTATGATTGCGACGCTGTAAGTGATGAGTTATACGATAAAGGCGAGGATATTCCCGAGTTCTATGAGTGGCTTTCAAAGAGAAATTCTTTCTTCAAGAATGACCAGCCCCAGTTGTCATGGTTTATGAATTATCTGGGGAGTTTGTTCGATAAATACGAGGCGGGTAAGGCTGATGCGAATAATAACCTGGACATCAACAAAAATGTCTCACTGAATGACGAGGGAATTTATGAATATGATTTTCTCACAACAAACACCAGTCGCAGCATTAATGTCTATACAGATGGTTACACTTATAAAAATCATCCGGTTATCTGGATCCAGAACAATCGTTACGCAGGCGCCACAGGTGTGGGCAGTCTTTTCTTAGACAAGAACAGTATGTCCAGAATCCCAGATACAGAGAGGGGCATCCCGCGGTTGAAAACATATCTACTGGATGCCGGTTACAAGGAGATAGAGTTTGATAACCTCATTATCCATCATTCCACCAATGAGTCACTTCCGACCATGCTGAGTGATGTGAAAAGTGTGTACATAGGAGAGAACCCGAAAGCCTCTGAAAATATAGTCAGCTGCAATGAGTTGGTATATAAAAACGCTGTAAATATCTTTCTCTTCACGCATCCTTCTTTCAGCACAGAACGCAACAAGGGCATCCGCCGCACCCACTATCAGGGTTACAACATCCCGACCAAGTTCGAGATGGAGGACTACAGCGTGGTTCCGCCGGTGAATGACGACTTCCGCCGCACGCTCTACTGGAATCCCGATGTCAGGACCGACAAGAACGGCAACGCCACCATCGAGTTCTGGAACAACTCCACATGCCGTGACATGTACATCAGCATAGAGGGAATGACAGAGGACGGAAAATTTATTGGGAATTAGTTGAAAGGATGATTTTTTGTGTAAATCCGGTTATGATATAACCACTATGGAATATGTCCGAAAGAAAGAATGGATGATGACGGCGTTGCTGTGGATATTACTGTCGTGTGCATCCTTTCCTCCTGTATGGCACTACTGGGATCCGTATATCTCACCAAAATGGTATGCCGCCGGCATGGGAATACTGATTCTGGCTTGTTATGTCTTACTGGGACTGGCGGATACGAGTTGGAGTTTACTTCAACGCTCTTGGAACAGAGCCGCATTACTCACCCTCTCATGGTTGCTGACCGCGGTATTTGTCCAACTGCAGAATGATGGATACAGCGGCGCTGTTCCCTTCTGGCCCTACGACAATCCTTCGGGATTGGCACTTGCGATTTGTCTGCTGTTTATTCCTGCGGTAAGAGTTTTGGCACAGCGGAAAATATGGCTCGTGCTGTTGTCTGTCCTTATTTTTACGGCTGTCTTTCTGACACAGTCGCGCACCGGATTGATTGTGATGGCTCTCATAGGCGGGATATTCCTCTGGCAGATAATCAGATGGAGATGGATAAAATTACTTTCCATACTCTTTATCGTTTCATCTTTGACACTATATGTAACCACTCACAAACAACCGTCCTCCAACGGCCGGTATTTCATCATCAAGACAACCATGGGACTCATCATGGAGAAACCACTGAAAGGACATGGGTGGCATGGTTTTCAGAGAGAGTACATGGTGCGTCAGGGGCAGTATTTTAAGGAGCATCCCGACAGCCCATACGCCATGCTGGCCGACGAGGTGCGGCACCCGCTGAACGAATACCTGCTGGCTTGGACAGACTGGGGAGTGGTTGGATTGCTGGCATTAACAGCACTGACACTCACTCCTTTTGTCTGCTTCCTGCAGAAAAATCGTATTGTGTATGCGATGGAGCAACTGCCGCTAATAGTGTTCTGCTGTCTTTCCTACCCGCTGCTCTATCCCCTTTCGTGGGTCATGCTCGCCTTTGCCTATATCCGGATGACGGGAAAAGACAAGAGACACGCAAAAGTGGCGTTTTACATCGCTTCCTTTCTGCTGATGATTTTTCCCATAAGGCTGGTGATGATGGAAAAGGGCGTGATTGAAAATGCTGACATCTTGTACAACAAGGCATCAAAGTCCTACAGAAAAGGGCAGTTTGAGAAGGCGAGGGAGTATGCCGGACACTGCGCTGAATCAATGAGTGGGTATGACTTGGAACTGTTGAGTGGTGACATCTGCCGGCATCTGGGAAGTTGTGATGATGCTGTCAGTCATTATAAGACGGCAGCCAGTATGTGCCCGTGCCGTTTTGCCCCGCTGGAGGGCCTATTCTGCGTATATCAGGAGAGTGGTGACAGTGTTCAAGCCATAGCGGTATCGGAACAGATAGTCCTCAAGCCTGTCAAGGTGGATAATGTCCATTCAACGAGAATAAAAAAGAATGCGAGGGATTACTTGAAAGAACATAGACAAAAGAATAATTAACAATTTAAACAAAAAGAACGATGAAAAAGATGAAACTTTTCTGTATCTTTGCCAGTGCAATCTTGGCAGGATGCGCCACATTGTGTGTGTTAAGCTGTTCCGAGGACGAGTTTGATGACTTTGAGGACGATGAGGTTTATACACTGTCGAGACCAAAGAAAACAAATACTTTTGAATATGCCGAAGGCAAAGGTGGTGATGCATACGGTGATATTGCTAATGGTGAATTGTTATGGCATAAAGATGCATCCACAACCTTTACATTTAACACATGGTACAGAGAATATTATGGAAATGATTATGAGGTGATATATGAGACTTATGTGTTTCCTTTCGATTTAAAGGGTGAAGTTGTTTATACTATTGATGACAGTGTGTCCAATCCTGTCACTCATTATGGTGCACTTTTGGAGTGGACTCCTGCTTACTCAAATATACAAATTAAAATAACAAATGCATCTTCAACTTCTATCCATTACAGAGTAAGGTTTGCTAATCCACGCTATAACCCGGCTCAATCTCAGAATCCTCCACAGTATTACTATGACTATGGATCTATTACATATTAAGGACAAATTATTTTAACCTCTATGAACCGTAGAATTCTATTATTGTTCCTTTTTTATTCTTTCCGAATCAGTTTATTCGCTCAAACTCAGGATACCTTCTTCAGTATTCTCGCTCGTATGAACCATATCGGCATCTTCCAGCAGGCGTATCCGCAGGAGAAAGTGTATCTGCATTTCGACAACACGGGCTACTTCAAAGGCGAGACGATGTTCTTCAAGGCCTATGTGGTCCGCGCCGACAACGGAGAACCCACCGACATCAGCCGTGTGCTCTACGTGGAGATGCTCAACCCGAGCGGCGACATCGTGGAGCGCAGGATACTGAAGCTGGAGAACGGCCAGGGACACGGCGACATCCAGCTCGACAGCATCACGGGCACCGGATTCTTCGAAGTTCGCGCCTATACCCGCTATATGCTCAACTTCGGGGCGGACGCGGCCTTCTCCAGGGTGTTCCCCATCTTCAAGAAACCCGCACGCAAAGGAGACTACTCCAACCCGAGGATTGACCAGCTCGCCTACCGTAAACGGCTGCCGGAGCGTGACTTCACAGCTGACACGCTTGCCGCGCTCTCACCTGAGGATCAGAGACGCCGCCGCGGTGGCGGCTACACCGTCAGTGTCTATCCCGAGGGCGGCTGGATGGTGGCGGGACTGCCCTGCCGCGTGGCGCTCACCGTCACGGATGAGGAGCACCGGCCGGCACCGCTCGTGGGTGAGGTGACAGATGAGGGAGGTAACACCCTCGCTGTGGTCAGCACAGACAGCCTGGGACGGGGACTCTTCCGCCTTGTACCCTCCGATGAGCGTATGACGCTCACGCTCACCACCGCGAAACGCCGCCGTCTGACTTTCGACATGCCGGAGGCGCTCAGCGAGGGGGTATCCTTGATCGTGGACGCCGTGGAGGAGCCTGATGCGGTGGTGGTCTCCTTCCGCACTACGGACAACATGGCCGGAGAGCTGCTGGGCTATACCGTCATGAACGGCGGACATGTGCTCGTGGCTGACACCGTCAGCGCAGAGAGCGCCTTCGAGATCGCCTTTCCAAGGGACAGCCTCAGGGCGGGGGTGAACCAGCTCACACTCTTCAACGCCGGGGGGCGTATCCTCGCTGAGCGGCTCTTCTTCATCTGCCCGAAAGCGGATGACACGGGAAAAGTGGAGATGGAGAACCGTACTGAGACACTCTCCCGCTGCGGCAAGGTGTCGCTCACACTGCACGCCGAACCGGACGCCAGCCTTTCCTTCTCCGCTGTTGACGCGGGGACGATGGTCAACGGCTCCTACGGCAATATCGCCTCCTGTATGCTGCTCTCCTCCGACGTGAGGGGATATATCCCTCATCCCGAGTATTACATAGAGTCGGACGACCGGGCGCACCGTCTGGCGGCGGACACGCTGATGCTGGTCAACGGGTGGAGGCGTTATGACTGGAGGGTGATGGCGGACGTGGAGCCATGGAGGGGACATATCCAGCAGGTGGAGGACAGGCTGTATGTGTTCGGCAGTCTCGGCCGCGTGACAAACAAGTGGCGCAAGAGCAACCCCGTGGCAGGTGTGGATCTCACCGCCTATCTGTATAATCAGAATGGCGACCATCTGAGGGGCGACGCGGTGACCGACTCGCTGGGACGCTATGCCTTCGAGCTGCCCGACATAGAGGGTGAGTGGAACATGCAGATTGCCACGAAGATTGACGACAAAAGAAAAAGTTACTCGGTGGCGATTGACCGCCAGTTCGCTCCGGAAGGTCGGTATATCAGCGGGATGGAGACCCGTATGCTGCCGCACACGCAGCCGAACCTGAGGATACAGGCAGACGGGACACTGGAGGTGGATGAGGACATGAGGGAGATGCGTCAGGTGGGAGACAAGCAGTACGCGCTGCCCACGGCGAGGATCAGGAAGCGCAAGAGCTACTGGCTGGACTACGACGGGGGATGGTACAACGAGCATAACGGGCAGCTCCACGCTGATCTCTACTACGACTGCGACCGGGCAAGCGACGCCATCGCAGACAGGGGTGAGGTGCAGCCCACGCTGTATGAGTGGCTGGCAAGTCAGAACAACCTGATTCATCTGAAACAGAATGAGCAGTTCACTTACGGACCGGAGGATGAGGAGACTGGTGAAAAGACTGAAGCACAATCAGGAGTAATCACCCAAATGCTTAACAAAACGGACTATGGCACGACCTATGACAACCGGCCTACAGTATGGATTTTAAATAACAAATATTGCGGTATTACAGGTGGTCTGTATATCCATACATTACCGTCTAACATTAAGGTTTTAAAGCCTAACATACAGTCCCCTCCGATGTTTCTTGATGAGGTTAAATCAGTTTATATTGTCAGCGATTTTCCATCACAAGCCGACAATTATTTGATGGGGATTGGAGGATGTAATCCTGCCATCATCTTTGTCTATACCCATCCCAGATACACCACGGAAAGCCAGAAAGGACTGCGCCGCACACACTTCCAGGGCTACAACGTCCCCACAAAGTTCGAGATGGAGGACTACAGCGTGGTTCCGCCTGTGAATGACGACTTCCGCCGCACGCTCTACTGGAACCCCGATGTCAGGACTGACAGGGACGGCAACGCCACCATCGAGTTCTGGAACAACTCCACATGCCGTGATATGTACATCAGCGTGGAGGGAATGAGCCCGGACGGTAAGTTTCTGAATAATTAAAACTATGGATGGTTTACTTGCAGACTTAGGAAGAAGTAATGACACTGGGGTATTAACATGGGGAATGTTGATAACATTCAGTATGCTGATGCGGTGCTGAACTCGGATAGTGCAAGGATAGGAACCGACGCCGAAGCAATAGACGCTGAGTTCGAAGGTGGGCAGCGGACACCCCGTCCGCTAAGAAAATCATTTAACCAATTGTTTACGGAAAAACAATTGTTTTTTAAAAAAAAAACGATGAAAAAACTAAATTTATTTATTATCTTTGCCATGGCAATCTTAGCTGGATGTACAACACTGAGTGTGTTAGGCTGTTCCGAGGATGAGTTTGATGACTTTGAGGACGATGAGGTTTATACATTGTCAAAACCAAAGAAAACAAGAAGCGGTGAACCATCATATTTAAAATTTGAAGTTGATACTGATGTGGAATGTTTTCCTGCGGGTGGAGGAAGCATCCACGGAATTATAACGCATGTGACTGGCTATGCTTATATGGATAGAAATGGTACGACAAGATGGGGAACGGTTGTTTGTGATATGGATGATTACGTGATAGAATGTTGGCTGAGATGGACAAGCGGAACATCCTATATGGTTTATGTTTCTTTAAATTACAATGGTTTCCATGCCGGCCAAACAGAAGTGGATATATTTGAGTAGTTTATGATAAAACATACTATATATATTTTTTCCCCTCTTTTTCAATTATCAGCTATTTTATTTGGACAAAATGGGGGAAGTGAGAACTTACTCTCCTATATGAAGACCTCCATGCGCTTCATGGCATACTACCCCCACGAGAAAGCCTATCTCCACCTCGACAACACCGGTTACTTCAAGGGTGAGCGTATTTATTTCAAGGCCTATGTGGTGAGATGCGACACGGAACAGCGGACGGATCTCAGCCGCGTGCTCTATGTGGAGTTGCTCACCCCCTCGGGTGATGTGGTTGAGCGGAGCAGGGTGGCGCTGGAGAACGGTGAGGGACATGGCGACATCAGTCTGGAAAATATCCTGCTGACTGGCTTTTATGAGATACGCGCCTATACCCGCTATATGACCAATTGGGGAACCCATGCCTGCTTCTCCAGAGTCATCCCGATATTCAAGGCGCCGTCAAAACCTGGTGATTACAGTAACCCGACCATCGACCGGCTCTCCTACCGCAAACGGTTCAACGACGAACGGTTATCTGCCTC
>FLNU01001389.1_pt1 | contig 13389 bp, 8 predicted proteins | sample 1140361 | NCBI WGS metagenome assembly FLNU01 (sample SAMEA3878206, study PRJEB12797) | bioreactor metagenome | biome: Moose rumen | place: Sweden | collected 2011-10 | reverse complement strand
CCGGAGCCAGTCTAACCACCATCTTAAAAACGGGATATCAAACAATTCCTTTTTAGCCATAAATGCAATGCTTCTTGGCATAATTGCCGCAAGCATTGGAGGATCTAAATTTGATAAGTGATTTGGACACACTATATATTTATTATCTTTCGGAATGTTTTCAATACCGTGAACCTCAATTCTATATACAACTTTTAAATATGTTAAATATCCTATTTTGCATACAACAAACTGCCAAAATGATCTCCACAAGTTAAACTGAGAAGCTTTCTTTTTTGAATATACTTTTTTCTTTCTGGTCATATCTTCTCTCCTTCAAATATTATACATAAAAATTACTATAGGTGTATATTTATTAAATTTTTTATAGTATTATAAAGAAAAACAATAAGGAGGAGGGGTAATGTTAAAAGTATCAAAAAATGAACTAGAAAAAGAATTATTTAAAAGTGTTTATAATAAAACTCCGGATTATGTTAAAAATTTGAATCTTATGGATTTTGACAATAACGGAGAATTTTCGTTTATATTAAAAAAAGAACATTTAAAGCCATATGATAAAGATAATAATCCGGAGGGTTTAAACCTTGAAGAATGGTTCGCAAGTTATGCAAAAGAAGCAAAGGTTTCAACAGCAGGTATCAGAGGCCCTCAAAATATTTTAAACCCTCAGGATACGAGATTTCCTATCAACCTTGTTGGAATTGTTCTTGCTACATTAGCTAAGGCGCTTGTCGCAAAAGAAAAATATCCGAATAAACGAATAGTAAAGGTTGCCGGATGTGAGGTTCGGTATAATTCACAATTGTTCTTGGATGCAATAGCCAGAATCCAGGCGGCTCAGGGTATAGAAACGCTAGTCCCTGAAGGCAGAAAAACTATTCCTATATGGCTTGCTTCATTTCTTGCCTTTAAATTAGATTTACTTGGCGGAGAATACATAACATCAAGCCACGGAATTTCTGTTAAAAACGCAACAAAAGATTTAAATTGTCAGGGAAGTCAATATTTGCCTGAAGAATCCATGGAATTTGTAAATAAAATTCAGCAAATATTTAATGAAGTAAATTCAAAAGGCTTTTATGAAATAAAAATTTCCGCAAAAGATAATCCTCTAATTAATGAGAATGTATTGAAAGCCGTTGATGACGGTGTTGATTTGTATGTCGATTATCTAAAATCCGGAGTTGCACAAGATATCAATCTAGATTTGATAAAGTCTTTTAATTCAAAAATAATAGTAGAATGTGTAGGTGGTTCTGCTTATAGAACTCTTTCAAAAGTTTTAAATAAATTAAATATTTCTGAAAAGTTTGACTGGTTTAATACTGAGGAAGATCCGTTTTTTAATTCAATAGGCAAATACGATGTTACCCCTAAAGGTGAAAAAGCATTTTATGATTATTCTGTAGATGCGACTGTAATTGCTAAAAAGCCGGATGGTACAAAGTTTTTCCCTGTTATTGATACAATGAATTATCCTGAAAGATTGAAAAATTATCCAGTGGGTACGGTTGTATTAATTACCGACCCGGATCATGACAGATTAACCGTTACACAAACAGAAGATGTATCTCGAATTCCGGAACTTCAAAAGGCCGGTATAGATTATGTGAAACTTGATGAAAATAGAATACTCACCGTATTCACGGCCAATCAAGCATTTTTAATGATTATGGATTTTTGGATGAAGCAGTTAAAATCTAAGGGAATGTGGAATTCTCATCCGAGATTTATGATAAAAACTACAGCTTCTGCTCTTTCATGGGATGAGTGGGCTGAAAATAACGGTATAAAAGTTATAAATGTTCCTGTTGGTTTTAAAGAAATTGCAAATATAATGAAAAAAGTTGAATTGAAGATTAAAAATTCTCCTGAAAAAGAAGTTGTTCTTGATGATGTTTTAGGTCGTGCAATAAATTTAGGTATTAATCCTCGTTTATTGTTTGCAGGTGAAGAGTCAGGCGGGATGATTATGGGTACGGAAGATCTTATTAAATCTCGACACGGCAGACTTGCAATTGCAATGAGAGAAAAAAGTGCTACAGAAGCTATTATTGTTGCTTCGGCTCTTGTTGCAAAAACTCAAGATGACGGTTTAACTCTTTCTAAATATTTGTTAAAAGTATTTGACGAAAATAAAATAAAAGGACGTTTTGATACTCGTGTAGATATTGCTTATTATAATGAATCAGAGCCTGATATTGACAAATTAAAACAAGATAAACTCGCTGGTGAAGCAATGCGAACAAAGAATGATTTATTCTATTTGTCATTGGCTATTGCGCAAAGAGCCGGTAAAATTTCTCTCGATGTGATTAAAAAAGTCCTAAATGGCAAATTTAATAATGATGGTTTAACTTTTGATAATTTAAAATCCGTAAATTTTGTTGGAGATGGTACATATTTGGAATTTGATGACAAATATATTGAAATAAGGCCATCAGGCACTGATGCCAAAACAAAAGCATACGGTGGCGGTTTAAATAAAACCGATATCGAAAAATATGCATCTGTTCTTGGTAATTATTCCGGAGAAAGAACAGAACTTCATAAATCTTTAATTAGCGATGAATTTTATGACGGTGCAAAAGATAAGGCTATGGAATATTATCTAGCTTTTGTGGATAAAGATGCTAATAATGAAGCCTTTGAAATTCCTAATTATGATTTTTAGAATATTCAGATAATTATAAAAGTCGGCATTGATATGCCGGCTTTTTTTGTTATAATTTTTTTGTCAAAAGCAATACGAGGAATGTTATGTTAAGAGATTATTTTTTGAATAAAATTGAAGATGCCCTAATTAAAGCAGTTGAAGCTTCAAAATTAGGACAAATGAGTGAATACACAAAAGGAACGCTAATTGTAGAGAAACCTAAAAATGCAGAATTTGGAGACTTCGCAATTAATGTTTCATCATTGGCTCGTCAGGCGAAAATTGCTCCTCCAATGATAGCTAATGCCATTGTTGATTTTGTTGACAAAGAGGATGACGATTATTCCGTTGTTGGTGGTTTTATTAATTTTAAAGCCGGCAAAACGCTTTTAATAAATCTTATTGAAGAAATATTTTTTAAAAAAGAAAATTTTGGACGTCCTGATAATATTGAGAAGGAAAAAATTATTCTTGAGTATATTTCCGCAAACCCTACAGGACCTTTTCATATAGGTCATGGCAGATGGGCTGCTATGGGAAGTGCTCTTGCGAATTTGTTAAAATTTTATGGACATGAGGTTTATCAAGAATTTTATATTAATGATGCTGGTTCTCAAATTCAAAAACTTGGGCGTTCATTGGTTATCAGAGTTAGACAAGAACTCGGTGAAAATGTTGACTTCCCAACTGATGAAGAAGAAAGAAAAAATTATTATCCCGGGGATTATTTAATTCCTGTAGCAAAAGCTTTTATTGAAGATAACAAAGAGATTTTGAAACAAGTTCAGAATGACGTTAGTAAAATTGATCTTTCAACCTTCTGTGATTTCGCAAAAGAATATGAAGAAAAGGTTCAGCGTGATTTGTTAGACCGATTACAGGTTAAATTTGATAATTTTTATTCTGAATTAACCTTGCACAATAGCGGTAAAGTTGCTCATTATGTAGATAAACTTACTCAATCTGGAAAAATATATGAAAAAGACGGTGCAACTTGGTTTAGATCTTCTGAATATGGAGATGATCAGGATAGAGTTATCAAAAAAGTTGATGGCTCAAATACTTACTTAACCTCTGATATTGCATATCATGCCGACAAATTAGAGCGTGGATTTGACCGAATGATTGATATTTGGGGAGCAGATCACCATGGTTATGTTGCACGTGTCAAGGCTTCTTTAGTGGCGTTAGGTTATAATCCAGACAAGCTAGAAGTTCTTCTTGGTCAGCTTGTAAATCTTGTTATTGATGGTAATGAAGTTCGTATGGGTAAACGTAAAAATATGGTTACTCTTGAGGATTTGGTTGACGAAGTTGGAGTGGATGCTACAAGATTCTGGATGTCTATGAGAAATATAGATACCACTTTGGATTTTGATATTGAGCTTGCTAAAAAATCAACGGATGAAAATCCTGTATTTTACGTTCAATATGCTCATGCAAGGGCTTGTTCAATATTGAGAAACGCTATTCAATCTAGAATTGATACTGAAACTGGCGATTCAATTCCTGCGGTTGTTTCGGAAATTGAATTAAAGCAATTATTTGATAATTTTGATAAAAATATAATGTTACTTGCTTTACCGGAAGCAAGAAAATTAATTTTAAAACTTGAAGAATTTAAATCTACAATTATATTTTCAGCACGTGACAGACAGGTTTATACAATTTGTCGTTATGTTCAGGAACTTGCTGCGGAATTTCATTCCTTCTATAATTCAATTCGTGTAATTACTGATGATAAAGAATTGACGAAATCAAGACTAGCTCTTATATGGGCATTTAAGACGGTGCTTGCAAATGCTCTTAAAATCCTTGCGGTAAGTGCTCCTGATAAGATGTAGTTTATAGGCTTGTTTTTATACATCCTTCATCTTCTGCGTCAATTTTGCTGTTGAAGTTGTTGTCTACACCATCAGTGCATGAACCTATAGAATCACGGCTTTCTGGCTTTGCATTGAATTTTAAATATTTATCAGGAATCATTTTCCATAAATACATGAAAAATTCAGCGTAATTTTTTGCAAGGTTTTGATTTGTTATGACAACCATATTTTCATCATTTTTATTTTCACCGCTGTTTGAAAAGTTCATTGAACCCATAATTATGTATTCATCATCAATTATCATCGTTTTTGAATGCATTTTGCCGGCATAGTTTTCCGTTTTCAGCGGAATTCCGGAATCTCTTAATTTTGAATGTTTTGTGTTTGTTGTTGAGGTCGAATTAGCATCAATTATAATTTTTACGTCTATTCCTCTTTTGTGCGCATTAATTAATGCTTCTGAAATTTTTTCGTGAGTTATTAGAAAAGTTGGAACATAGATATATTTTCTTGCATTATTTATAATTTGTATTATTCTGTGTGAACTTTTATCTTGAGGTGAAAAATAAATTTCAAGTTCTGACTTTCCAAGTTGAAACCTATTAGATAACGAATGTTTATTCTTATCTTTATGAAATTTTCCAGAAAGCATTTGCTCAAATTCTTCTGTGTAAAGATTTGCAATTTCTTTTGAATTTATGATAAGAACGTTATTTTCATCGTATCCGCTTAGTCCTGTTTTAGAAAAATTCATTGAGCCTGTAAAAACAATTGAATTGTCAAATATAATAAACTTATTGTGCATCAGTATATTACTTTTGGCTGCTACAGTATTCTTGTCGGATTTATTTTCGTCTGCAAGCTTTTTTATTATCTCATTATTTTTGTAAAAAGTGTTGGCGCTATTGTGCGCTTCATCATATACAAATCGTATTTTTACCCCTCGTGATTTTGCGTTTATCAAACTTTGAGTTATTGCTGGAACCTCATCGTAACCGTATATTGCAATATCAATTTTCTCTTTTGCATTGTTTACAAGATTAATAAAAGCTTTGCATTCACTGGTTTGGCATTTGTTATTAGGTTTTAGCTGTCTAGTATAGTCTGTATAGAAAAGTGTAATATTACCCTCAGAGTGGATAAGCTCGGGGGATAAAATATTTGGAATGTTGTAAATATTTTGAGAAATTTTCTTATGCTTCTTTTCTTTTTCTTTGTGACAAAATCTGCATGGAATCGCATCTTTAGGAAGCTGATTAAATGGAATTATAACTTGGTCATGGGCTTGTTTCCCATATTCACAGTTTAATTCGTGAAATTTATTTGAATGGTGATTAAGTATAACTAAATTAAGTGTCTTTGACTGCTCTAAATTCTTATTAAACTTATATTGTGCTGGAATTCTTTCACTTTTTATTCCAAACCCACTGTTGGAAAGTAATTCAGAATAATCTTTAGAATTTATTTTAATATTTGCATATCTGCAATCGGGTGTTACTTTCTGTGTAAATTTTACCGAAACTTTTTTGCTTAATAACGTTTTTTGTGCGTATTCTTGCGCAAGAAAACCCAAACTTATGATATCTTTGTATGTTAAATTAAACTTGCTGGAATATTTGCTTATAAAAGCATCGTTCGGTTCAAGAGAAAAGCTTTCCACTCCATCAACACATATAAATTCTTCGTTGCTGATTATTTTGTCATTGTTGAAGTCAATAGCTAATTTTGTGGGAGTTACGACGGATAACACTTCTTTTGATTTTCCATGTTGAATTATAAATGTGGAAAATATTGTTAAAAGTATTATTAAAAACAGCGCTGCAAAATGTCTTTTCATTCTTCTAAAATATGTATATCCCTGCATACATTTAATAAAAAAAGTACACAAAATGCAATAAATAAAAACGGTGGATATTATTTGTCCACCGTTTTTCTTCTTTAATTCTGCCATAAACCGTGAATATTGCAGTATTCTCGAGCCTTTTTATACTGGTTATTAATTTTCATTTTCGGTTCATCAGTAATTTCTAAAAATTTAGTATAAACATGCTTTTTATCCTCTGACATTGCTTGAATAAATTCGATATGGTGTTCAGGCGTCATCGGATGCGGCTCAGAACCTATTTGAATTTCTTGTTCATTTAAAAATGCCGGAACGTGTTTTTCTTTCATTTCTTCTTCGATTCCGTGAGAATCAATTTTATTCATTGGTTCTCCGCAGCAAACCAATGCATCCATTCCTTCGTGCATAATTTGTACAATGTTACCACATATTTCACAGCGGTATAGTTCTAATTTTTTTGTCATAATAAAGACCTCCTTTTTTGAAAACGAAAAAAATTGATAGGCAGCTCTGTTGCCTGTGCAATCAAAGATTGCTTCGCTCATTTCGCATTGCTTCATTCGCAACGACGGTATCTTAGTGCTTCGTAACCTGCTTGTCTTGCTAGTTGCAAGCCAACACTGTTACTTCGCACCGGCTGACGCAGAAAAACCGTACCACTGTCTATCGAACATCAAAATCACATTATCCTTCAATACTTTCTCCTCCAACAATTGCGACACCCGCAAAGGTTTTCTTAGTGCTGCTGAGTTTCCCCCCTGACACAGTTCGAAATTTTACGCCGCCACAAATATTGATATCAACGATTATATTAAATTTTAATGTTCAAATGCTGCCCTCACAACAGGCTCTGCACCCTGCGTAAGCTTCAGGTCAAGAGTTTGCAACACCCCGTGGAGTACGGCAATATTATTATATCATGAATCAATCCAATGTGTATTGCCAGACTTTACATATTGTAAAATTATGGTAATGAAATTTACCCTTTTGTATAGAATCAAAACGTATTTTATATCCCAATTCCCCTCTCCCGCAGTTTATTTTAGTAGGTGTGGAGATGGCTGCTTGTGAAGAATAAAAATTGCAGCAGTGAGTGATGGAATTTTTAAGTTCATCTTCTTGCGCAAATCTAAAACATAGTTTATAATAATAAGGTAAATAATTAATTTGTTCAAAGTAACGAGAAAGGATTTGCCATGGAAAGAAGATTGCCGGAAATCCTCTCACTGACTGAAATTCAGCTCGGGGGTGGGGTAGATAGAAGCTCTATATAGGGGTTTCAGTCAGTTTAGTTTATTTAAATTCATTTGTAGACTTCAGAAAGATAAAAGTAACGTCATTGCGAATGAAGTGAAGCAATCCATTGACATTAAAAGATCCTTCGGCAAAAGCCTCAGGGTGACTGGAGTCTGTCATTCAGAAGGAGAGGTCGAGACCGAAGAATGCTGGAGAGGGGGCAAAAAAGCTGCCTTTACTTTAGCCGAAGTTTTAATCACATTAGTAATTGTTGGATTAGTAGCAGCAATGACACTACCGACGTTGATTGCAAAAATTAACAACAAGGTAACTAGCAATCAGAAAGAAGTATTCAAGGCAAAAATGGTCAAAGGCTTCAATTTAACTAAAGCTGCAGGAGAGTTGAATAATACTTATTCAAGCACTTATGACTTTTTAACAAATGGTCTATCAAAACACTTAAAACTGGCAAAAATCTGTGATTCATCTCACATCCGAGACTGCTTACCATACGACAGCATTAAATATAATAAAAATGAAAACACAGAAGAAACATTTGAGGTAAGCAAATTTAATATAGCGGGAAATTTGAACTTGGAAGAAAAAAATGGATATAAAGATTCAGCAGCATTTGTGTTGGGTGACGGCACAGTAGTTGTTGGTTCATATAATCTTGGTTGTGTTGCCGATGATGGCGAGTTAGATAAAGAAATTACCAAATGTTTCGATGGCCTTTATGATTTAAACGGGACAAGAAAACCGAATAAATTGGGTAAAGATATTCTACCAATAAGATCAGCAGGTATAAATGCCAGTCCTGTGGTATTAGCAACCTTAGGCGGAGTAAAGATAATATCTAATGCACAAGTATATGATGGAGTGAAATTATCTGAATACTGTAAAAATGATGAACCAATAAAGGAATATAAGGATGCAGGAGTGACCCAGTGCTGTACAGATTGCGATAGTGCAGGTATAGGCGGCGATCGCTGGGCGGTAGCCGCAAAGGCATGCTATGATATGGGAGGTAGACTACCTAATGCTCAGGATCTAGCAGACATTGCAACAGCCTTATATGGAGGTACAGAATCAGGCGGACGCTTTAGTACTAATCATTCAGAAGAAGGCGCAGGCAAAATAGGATCAGGTGAAGCTATTCCTGAAGTACTTTCTGGTCTTGCCGATTCCTGATACGATTTGTGGTCTGGAAGAGAAATGAATAACTACGGAGACGCATATTATAGGGAGTTCTTTGTTTATGATTCGCAAGCTAGTGATGAGTCGCGTAATTCTGAGCGAGTTAAAGCTGTGTGCGTGGTTGATTAGGGGTTATAGGACTCTAGAGCTTTTTATACCAATACAGATTACCATCCCTTTCTATTCTGAGAGGTATGTTTTTTAATTCCCTTTATCCGTCCTTCGGACATCTTCTCTCTTCATGCTCAAGATGCCAAACACCTGTGATTCTGTGACTTTAGCCGAAGAATTTCATCCCACTTACGTGTATAACTATTTGTACTGTACATGTTTACATGTTGTAATTATATATAATTTTTTAACTTATCTGACTAGCTCAAATATCTAATGTTTAAATTTATCTTTCACTTTATTATCGCTTTTAAAAGGAGGACTCTATGATAAATGATAAAGTAAAGGAAATTTTAAATGAACAGATTAACAAGGAACTTAATTCTGCATATATATATCTTGCGATGTCTGCTTATCTGGCTGACGCTGGATTGTACGGTTTTGCTCATTGGACTGAAGTCCAGTCTAGGGAAGAAATTGACCATGCGATGATTATTTATAAATATATTCTTGATAAAAAAGAAAAAGTTGTTTTAAAACCAATTGAAATTACAAATGAAGAATACAGTGGCCCTGTTCAAGTTTTTGAAAGAATTTACGAAAAAGAACGAGAAATAACTTCTGCCATCGATTGTGTAGCCTATCTTACAGAAGAAGAATGTGATCTTGCAACAAGATACTTTATTGATTGGTATTTGAATGAACAAATAGAAGAAGAAGCTTCCGCTTTAAAGATCCTTTCTAAGTTAAAAGCTTTTGGTTCTGAAAAAGCATCATTATATCTTCTTGACAAAGAATTGGGTGAAAGAGAGTACTCTCCCCAAACTTATGAAAAATAGCGAATATTGCAATTTTGTAAACAATTTGTCTAATATCTTAAAATATTCTATTATATTTATATGAGTTTAGGGAAGATATTATACGTTGATGATGACAAATTGTTGACTTCGACTTTTGCAACTTTAATGAAAGTTGAAGGTTTTGATGACGTTGTTATTTATAACAATCCGCTTGATGCTATTGAATATCTTAAAAACGAAACTCCTGACCTTATAATTTCTGACTTTTTAATGCCTGAAATGAATGGTTTGGAGTTTTTGCGTGAGGCCAAAAAATTATATCCTGAACTCAGTATGATTTTATTAACAGCTTATGCGGATAAAGAAAATGCTATAAAAACTATAAATGAAATTGGTGTATATAAATATATTGAAAAACCTTGGGATAATGATGATTTAATAATGAATATAAAAAATGGTATTGAGAGAAGTCATCTATTATCTGATTTACGTCAAAAAATATCTGAATTAGAGCAAGCTCGCTCTGAGTTGAAAAAATATTCAGAGAATCTCGAAGAATTGGTCGCTCAGCGAACTCATGATTTACAGCTGGCAAATAAAAAACTTTCAGGAATTATAAATTATTGTGCTGATGGCATTATTATTATCGATTCGCAGGGTAGTATTGAGGAAGTCAATCCTGCTTGCGAAAATATGGTTGGTCTTTCTGCTTCTTCTCTTAAGAGCATGAAAATTCAAGAAATTGCGTATTCTGATAATCCGTATATAAATAAAGCAAGTGTAAAAAATACTATTTTAGGTCTTTCTTGTGATAATTCTGAATTTTTAATAAGAGATTTATATGTAAGAAATTCCTTAAACGGTGCATCTATTCCGGTTGAAATAAATTTTGCGTCCTTATCAGAAGATAGTGAAAAATCTGACAAGTTCGTTGGTGTTATAAGAAATTGCAGTATTCAAAAAGAAACTGAGCGTTTAAGGGATGATTTTATTGCAACATTAACACACGATTTGAGAACACCTCTTTTGGCTGCAATTCAAACGTTAAATTTTTTCCTGGATGGTTCGCTTGGTGATATAACAGATCAGCAGAGGGTCTTGTTATCCACGATGGTCCAAAGTAACGAAGATTTACTAGGACTTGTTAATGCATTGTTAGAAGTTTATCGTTTTGAAAGCGGAAAGTTGAATTTATGCAAGACTGTATTTGATATTAACGATTTAATAAAACAATGTTATAAAGAGATTGAGCCGCTTGCGCAGAAAAAAAATATAGAATTTAATATTCATGGTGAGTTAGATGAAGAGCTGTTGATTGATGCTGATAGAGCAGAAATCAAGCGTGTTATCATGAATTTATGCGGGAATGCTGTCAACTATACAAACAAAGATGGTGCAATTGATATTTACACTAAATCTCAAAATGGCGATTTTATCTTTTCTGTAGTTGATAATGGTAATGGTATTCCTAATGAAGATATTCCGCATTTGTTTAAAAGGTTCTCTCAAGGAACAAGTAAAAAACGCTCGACGGGAACAGGTTTGGGACTTTATCTATCAAGACAAATTGTCGAGGCTCATGGTGGTAAAATTTGGGTAGAAAGTAAAATGAATAAAGGCAGCGAATTCTCATTTGTCCTTACAAATGTTGTAGCTGTTTCAAGGGTATAAGGCATATAAGATGAGTAAGAAAATTAAGGTAACGATAGTAGAAGATCACGATATGACAAGAATGGGCTTGTCGTTTGCTCTTTCAAAAAATGAGGATATTGAGGTCATGGGAGCTTCAGCAGATGGCCCTGAAGGGGTTGAGCAGGCTCTTAGTTTAAGACCGGATCTTGTGATTATGGATATAGGACTCCCAACTATTGATGGAATTGAAGCTACAAGAAAAATTAAAAATTCTAATCCGGATATTAAGGTTCTAATGAATACTTCTCGTGATAACGAGGATGATATTTTAGATTCGTTTGCGGCGGGTGCTGATGGATATATTACAAAAGGTGCAACGTCAGAGCAGACACTTGCAGCTATCAAGGCTGTAAGCGAAGGTGTAGGTTGGTTAGATCCTGCTATAGCACGAGTTGTACTTTCTAATATAAGAAAAAATAGCCAGACGGAAGCTAAAACCGGTGAGATTAATTATCAAAAAGGAAAAAATCTCTATGGCTTGACTGAACGTGAAATGGAAGTACTTGCTCTTTTGGTTGAGGGACTTAAAAATCCTCAAATTTCTAAAAAGCTTGTAATCACTATTGCAACAACAAAAACTCATGTACATAATATTTTGCAAAAACTTTATGTAAAAACTCGCTCAAAGGCTGTAGCAACTGCTATGAAAGATGGTTTGGTGTAGTTAATGATTAAAAAATGTTTTTTAATCTTTATAATTATGGGTATGTGCGCATGTGTTGCCTGTGCAGCAGATTATCGTTCAAGAGAAATTAAATATCAGTATGGCATTCTCAAAAATGACTTGATAAAAGAACGTGACGGAAAAATATTAAACAGATTTCCTTCCGGTTATATGACTGAAGATGAATACGAAAAAGCTTCGGAATATAAAGATAAATCTCATAGCGACATTACTATACCTAGGATTGAAACTCCGTCGGATTTCATGTATATTCCGAAACCATTGTATAAAATTGTAAAATATAATGATCCTCCTGGCAGTCAAGAGTTAAGCCTGGGAAAACGTTTGTTTGCATTAAAACAAATAAATGCTCAAGGGGTTGTTTCGCCTGACTATACAAAACTTGTTTATCCCGCTGTTTATTATTATTCTGATAACGCTACAGTTGATTCAGATTTATTTGTGATTCCTTTAGAAAAAGGTGAAAATAACCTTAACACAATATTAAAAGCGAATGTTTCGCATCGAGATTCTGAGCCTATTATTTCAACAGATAAAAGTGTTGAAAATTATGCAGCATTCAGAACTTTAACCCCTGTTGATTTTTCTACGGATTCTTCAAAGTTATTGGTTAAAGAAAAAATTGGTAGCAGCGAGGATGGTATTTGGGAAACTCGTATTTATGTATATGATTTTAATACGAAAATGAAGTATGATTTAAATGATGTCCGTGAAGCTGTAATATATTTTTGGAAAGAATATATGAAAGTTAATCTTCTTGCAAATCGCTGGGATATTGTACCTATAGGTTTTCTAAAAGAATCTCCGGATAGAGTTGCAGTGCAGGCTTACGCTTATACCGGTGAAATACCTGTGTATCTCGGAGCTTGGAGCATTGATTCAAAAGGTAATCAATCGCAGCTTATAACATTTGACAAAGATGCAGTCCTTGCAGTTAGTTCTAATGGTTTTATCGTTGTTAAAGATGGCGTTCAAGATTATCAAATAACAAAGCAGGAAGAAAAATTTCAAAAACAGCAATCAAAAGAAATTTTAAAACAGGCAAAAGAAACGGATAAAAAGCTTGTTAATTCAATTAAAGAAGAGTATAAGTATAAAATTAAGGACTTGGATGAAGATTATAGAGATGATGCGAAACATTATAAAAAACTCCAGTCTTTATCCGGTTCAACAACAGGACCGGAACTTGAAGAGGCTTATAACCAGTATCTTCAAGATCAACTTAATAAAGATATTGATAAGGCTAAAAAACAAATTGATAAAAAACAGAAAAAATTAGATAAAATTGAAAATAAGATAAATTCATTATCCCTCTCACCACAGACTTCAAAAGATGAAGA
>FLNU01001282.1_pt1 | contig 13412 bp, 25 predicted proteins | sample 1140361 | NCBI WGS metagenome assembly FLNU01 (sample SAMEA3878206, study PRJEB12797) | bioreactor metagenome | biome: Moose rumen | place: Sweden | collected 2011-10 | reverse complement strand
TTTTTGGTATTCTGTCCACGAACGGGAAGACCGAGACGGTGGCGGCGTCCGCGATAGCAGCCAATATCAATGAGTCGCTTAATGTCCATCTGAATATCGCGGCGAAGGTCACCTTCCACCACGTAATTATGATCGATAACATCACGAAGTTTTACAACCTCGTCGTCCGTGAGGTCTTTCGTTCTGGTATCGGGATTAATTCCCGTCTCCTTCAAAATCTTTTGAGACGAAGGAAGACCAATTCCGAAAATATACGTCAATGCGTATTCGATTCTCTTATCACGGGGCAAATCTACACCGGCTATACGTGCCATAAAAATTTTTCACCTCCTCAAAAAATTTATCCCTGACGCTGTTTGTGCTTGGGATTTTCGCAAATAACCATTACGCGACCTTTGCGCTTAATAATTTTGCACTTGTCGCACATCTTTTTGACCGAAGGTCTGACTTTCAAAGTTATCGCCTCCTAAACAAATTGCTAATTTACCACGTTTTTAATTAATTGTCTACAAAAATTTTTAAAAATTATCCTTATTTTCCTCGTAAACTTCCGGAAGAATTGATGCCAAGTTTGTAAATTCCTTTATGTTATGCGCAAATAATCCGCGTGGAACTTCAATCGGAATTTTTATATTTTCAGGCAAAGTGCAAATTATTTTTTCGTCAACCAAGCCATAGCCTACCCAAAATCTTGAACTTAAAATTATTCCGTCTTTATAATCGTACCATTTATGAATCATAGCAGCCGCGCAATCTCCGTCACCAATTCCCGCAACAAGAGATTTACATTTTTCAGTACCGATTATTTTTTCATCAAGTCCAAAATCTTTCGGGCGTTTAAATTGAATTTTTAAAAATCCCGGTCCGTTTCCAATATCTTCCAAAACATAATGATTTACGCCCCAAGTTTTTTGATTCAAAGGAATTTCAGGATTGCAAACATATTCGGCATTATCGGCGCGGGCAAAGTAATGATCTTCAGCATCCCAAATTTTATAGCGTAAATCTGAGCCGACGCTGTGCCAACCGAACCACCAATCAAGCATCTCGACCTTAACACTCGGCATATAAGTTTCATTACAAACAAAGCCTGTACCGTCTTCTGCCACGCCGTAACCAATTTGACAAAAATCTTTATCATTACCTGACAAAAATAAATTACGCTGTTCAAAAGGAATTGCAGGGATTTTTGACGGAGTTTCGATAAGTTTTAATTTTTCTTCAGGAATTTTTGCCAATTCACGCTCAAAATATTTGTAGTAGGAGAGAGCTTTTTCTTCTTTACTGACTCCAACTTTTTTACCAAGAAACAATTTCATAAAATTTTCTCCTACAAAATTTTTATTTGAAACGATAAGTAATTCTGCCGCGTGAAAGATCGTAAGGCGTCAATTCAATAGTTACTTTGTCGCCTGGCAAAATGCGGATAAAGTTCATGCGAATTTTGCCGGAAACATGCGCCAAAACCATATGACCATTTTCAAGCTGGACTTGGAACATCGCATTAGGTAACGCCTCAACAACTTTTCCTTCTACTTCGATTACGTCTTGCTTTGACATTTTTTATTTACCTCCGCTTAAGACGTTTATCAATTCTTCGGTGACTTTATCAATAGGCTGTCTGCCATCTACCTCAACATACAGACCAACTTTTTCGTAGTACTCAATCAACGGGCGCGTAGATTCTTCATAGACGCTTAAACGTTTTTTCATTGTCTCTTCGTTATCATCTGCGCGTTGATAAAGTTTTCCGCCGCAATTATCGCAAGCATCATCATTTTTCGGCGGATTAAACTTTACATGATATGTCGCCCCGCAAGTTTTGCAAATACGACGACCTACTGCGCGTTCAATCAAAAATTCTGCCGGTACTCGAATATTTAAAACTTTCGTCAGCTTTAAATTCAGTTCATCTAAAATTTTTTCCAACGCCTCAGCTTGCTCAACTGTACGCGGGAAACCGTCAAGGATAAATCCACCTTTGCAATCGTCTTTTGAAAGTCTCTCGCGGACAATTCCGACAGTCACTTCATCAGGTACAAGCGTCCCCGCATCCATACACGCCTTAGCTTTCTTCCCAAGCTCCGTGCCTTCTTTGACAGCTGCGCGGAACATATCGCCCGTCGATATTTGCGGTATCTTAAATCTCTCTACTATCTTGACCGCCTGCGTCCCTTTTCCTGCGCCGGGAGGTCCCATTATTATTATCTGCATTTTGTTTCCTCCATTTTCTAATTAAGAATTAAAAATGTAGAAAAAATAATTCTTAATTCTTAATTTTTAATTCTTAATTATTTCATAAAGCCTTCGTAGTGCCGCATAACGACCATTGATTCTATCTGTTTCATCGTGTGTAATGCTACGCTCACCACTATTAATAACGCCGTCCCGCCAAAGTACACGCCTTGTATATGCGTCGCTCCTCCGATTAACGTCGGCAATACTGCTATAAACGATAAGAATACCGAACCTGCAAGCGTTAATCTCGTCAACACGTGATCTATATAATCTGCCGTCGGTTGTCCCGGTCTTATGCCCGGTACAAATGCTCCGTACTTTTTGAGATTGTCCGCCATATCAGGAATTTTTACCGTTACCGCCGTATAAAAATATGTGAAAAAGATTATCAGCAATACGTAAAGCGTTGTCTGCAAAGGCGTCCCCCATTGCAGGTATGCCGCTACTTTTTGCACCGTCGGATTGTCAATAAATTGTACTACCGTTATTGGGAACATCAACACGCTTGACGCAAAGATTATCGGAATAACGCCTGCTTGATTGACTTTCAGCGGTATGTGGCTGGAGTGTCCGCCGTAGGCTCGCCCGCCCGTTACTCTTTTTGAATACGTTATCGGTATCCGCCGGTATGCCGCCTCTACGTAGATTACAAACACTATCATCGCTATTGCTATCACTCCGAAAAGCAACGCGTTGAAATAATTTATCGTCCCAGCTTGCAGGTAGCTGTAAATCATTCCCAGATTTTTCGGCAGTGCCGCCACGATTCCCGCGAATATTATTAACGATATGCCGTTGCCGACTCCCTGCGCCGTTATCTGTTCACCGATCCACATTAACAACGTTGTCCCTGCCGTCAACGTGATCGCTATGATTAAAATATTGACGGGATTCGGATTCATTATCGCCGCTTTCAAGCCGATTGACATACCTATTGCTTGCAGAAATGCTAACACTACCGTTAATTTGCGCGTTACCTTAGTCATCTTTTTGTGTCCTTCCGCGCCTTCTTTGCTCCATTGCTCCAGCGTCGGAATTACCACCGTCAATAACTGCATTATGATTGACGCGTTGATATACGGCGTGATACTCATCGCAAATATACTAAATTTACTGAACGCCCCGCCGGAAAATAAATCCAACAGTCCGAATAAACTTCCATTGTTGAAAAGTTGTTCAATCGCCGTCGGATCTACGCCAGGTACCGGTATGTGAGTGCCAAGACGAAACACCGCAAACATTATCAGCGTAAAGATAATGCGACTTCTCAGCTCAGGGATTTTGAAAATATTTGAAAGTGCGTCAAGCACCTCAAATCACCTCAGCAGTGCCGCCTGCAGCTTCAATCTTTGCCTTAGCAGATTTTGTGAATGCTTGCGCCTTAACCGTCAATTTCTTTGTAATTTCGCCGTTGCCCAAAATTTTTACGCCATCCAAAACATTTTTCAAAATGCCGTATTCGATAAGTGCTACCGCATCAACTTCTGCACCGTCATCAAAACGATTGAGAGTTTCAACGTTGACTTCAGCAAATTTTTTCGCCCAAATATTTTTGAAACCGCGTTTCGGCAAGCGACGATAAATCGGCATTTGTCCGCCTTCAAAACCGGGACGAACACCGCCGCCGGAGCGTGCCTTTTGACCTTTGTGACCGCGTCCGCAAGTTTTACCGACGCCCGAGCCTGTGCCGCGACCTACGCGAACTTCTTTTTTACGTGCACCCTCATTGGGTTTAAGTTCATGTAAATTCATAAAAAAATGACGCTAATTCTTAACGTTAAGAAAAAAGCGTCTGCCTCCTCTCTTAACTATACGCGGTTCGTAATTATAGATGTTAGCTTTCAGCCCCAGAAAATTCCTAAGACTAAAAGCTAACCGATAATTACGCGTTTATTCCGCTCGCTTGAGTTTAATATTTAAATTTTAGTCCACAACTTTTTCAGCGATTGCGGGACCTTTTTTAACGTCAACTTTTTTAACGTCGACAACTTTTTCTTCTGCCGCATCGTCCGCAATTTCCTCAACGGCTACCAAATGCTTGACCTTGAAAATTTGTCCGCGAATCGTGGGAACGTCGGGAAGGATTGAAAAGGAATTGATCTTACGAAGTCCGAGCGAACGAACCGTTTTCCTTTGCGTTTCGGGACGACTTATCAGGCTTCTTTTCAACGTAACTTTTAACTTAGCCATAATTGCGCCTCCTTACACAAAAAGTTCAGCAACCGATTTGCCGCGCAGATTTGCTACGACTTCGGCACGTTTTAACATTTTCAAACCTTCGAGAGTTGCACGAACCATATTATTGGGGTTAGATGAGCCGAGCGATTTTGTAAGAATGTCATGGACGCCTGCCAATTCCAATACGGCACGGGCAGGACCGCCGGCGATAACGCCGGTACCTTTCGACGCCGGACGTAACATTACGCGACCTGCTCCGAATACTCCAACTACTCCATGCGGGATTGAACGATCCTTTAACGCAACGTCGATAAGATTTTTTTTCGCATCATCAACGCCTTTACGAATCGCTTCAGGAACTTCAGCCGCTTTGCCGAGTCCTACGCCGACTTTACCGTTTTTGTTGCCGACTACTACCAGCGCACTGAACGAAAACCTTCGACCGCCCTTTACGACCTTTGCAACGCGATTTATAAAGACAACTTTTTCCTCAAATTCGGGAGTTTCATTTTCATTCCTGTCGTTTCTATCATTTCTTTCATTACGGGGCACGCTTTCAACCTCCTTTGTCTAAAATTTTAATCCGCCTTCACGAGCCGACTCAGCAAGTGCCGCAATCCGCCCGTGATAAATGTAACCTCCGCGATCAAAGACCACTTCACTAATACCTTTTTCTAACGCTTTCTTAGCTATTGCCGCCCCAACTTTTTTTGCACCGGCGATATTGCCGCCGCTACCTTCAAAATCTTTCTCAATGGAACTTGCCGCAACAAGTGTAATACCTTTGTCATCGTCAATAACCTGCGCGTAGATATGTGCAAGGCTACGGAACACGCTCAAGCGCGGACGCTCCGACGTTCCCGAAAGACGATTCCTTACGCGTAAATGTCTCTTCTCACGCGTTTTCTTTTTATCTGCCTTCAGAAGCATTTCAACTCTCCTTTCACAAAATTCTATGTCAAACTCAAAGCTTTTTTATAATCAAACCAATCGATGTACAAGGGAAACCTTGAATCAGCAAGCGCAAATGCATACCCTTTTTAGAATACGGTGGTAAGTCAATAAATCTGTCAAGATAATCATTACCAATATGCCAATCAATGGGAGATACCGCCGCCCCCCCCCTTTGCAGCTCGGACACTAAATATTCAATGTCCTTCCTCCTGTAAAGGGAAAGTCCTTTAGATTCAAAAGTTGCTTGATTAGAATAAATGTTATACTCCGTCGTATGAATAGCAATGCCGCCGGGTTTCAACGTCTTAAGGCTATTTTTAACAAATTCAATACCGTGATTCAAACTCCCAAGATGTTCAAAAGCACAAGTCGACCAGCAAAAATCGTAGTCGGTAATGTCAGCCGGAATTTCATTCATATTAACATCTCTGTAAGTAACTTTTTTTCTGAAGTCATCAGGCTCACAGAAACGATATTTATTCAATTTGTCCAAATTTCCCGCCGCATTTTGACCGCTTTTAATCCAATCTTGCGCTTCGTCAGCATCCGCATTTAAATCCGTTGCAAGAATTTCACAACCAAAAGAGGCAAATAAATCCGGCAAACATTCTTCACCGACTCCGAATACAACGCCGCGCTTACCTTCCTTCAACATACCTCTTTCATAAAAGGCTTGGCAGATATAAACCAGCTCCCACAATTTTCTATGATATACAGCCGATTGACTGTACTCAAGTTCGGAAAATTGATGAGTGTCCCGCAAGTGATCTACTAAAGCGGGCATTAAACGTTTAGCCCAATAGTGAAAAAAAGGTGCGTCATAAAAGCTTTGATTACAAATTTGCGACGTGCAAGAATACGGCTTGTCAAAATCAATTAATTCATGGGAATTTTCCCAGTACAATATTGGAGCTTTGATATAATTTTCAACAATTACGTTTGACATAAATGGACTCCTAATTATTTTTTACCGCCGGCTTTACCTTCCTTGCGACGAATATGTTCACCTGCGTACTTGATACCTTTGCCCTTGTAAGGTTCAGGTTCACGCCAGCCGCGAATATTAGCAGCAACCGCGCCGACAAGTTCCTTGTCAATGCCATGAACGGTAATTGTATTTTGCGTAGGAGCATCGAGAGTAATTCCCGCAGGAGGTTCAATAACGACGGGATGTGAGTAACCGAGCGCGAGAGAAAGATTTTTACCCTGCTTTTGTGCGCGGTAACCGACGCCGTTAATTTCGAGATTTTTAGTAAATCCCTGAGTTACGCCGACAACCATGTTGTTAATCAGCGTGCGGGAAAGTCCGTGTAAACTTCTGTGCGTTTTATCATCGGAAGGACGCGCTACAGTTAAAACGCCGTCCTCGATGGTTATTTTCATATCCTTGTTGATCTTACGGGAAAGTTCTCCCTTAGGACCTTTTACGTGCACCAAATTTTCCTCGTCGACAGTCAAAGTAACTCCGGCGGGAATTGTTATCGGTGCTCTTCCAATACGTGACATTTCAGCACCTCCAAATAATGCGTAATTCATAATTCGTAATGCGTAATTAAAGTAATTCCTAATTTCGCATTACGCATTACGCATTAAATTTTACCAAACGTAAGCTATAACTTCGCCGCCGAGACCGACTTTTCTAGCCGCCTTATCGCTCATAATTCCTTTAGAAGTAGAAATAATTGCGATACCGAGTCCGCCCAAAACACGCGGTAAATCTTTTCTGCGTGAATACTGACGGAGACCGGGACGAGAGATGCGCTGAATGCCCGTAATAACTTTTTCACGATTTGCGCCGTACTTGAGGAAGACAGTTAAAATGCCTTGCTTATTGTCCTGCGCGAACGTGTAATCTCTGATGAAACCTTCCTGCTTGAGAACTTCCGCGATAGCGGTTTTGATTTTCGAGCCAGGGATTTCAACTTTATCATGATAGACAGAATTAGCATTGCGAATACGCGTAAGCATATCCGCAATAGGATCAGTCATTGCCATTTGCTACCGATATCCTCCTTTCAAAAATTTTTTACCAACTGGATTTAGTAATGCCGGGGATAGCACCCGCGTAACTCTGTTCACGGAAACAGATACGGCACATTTCAAACTTTCTCATATAAGCATGCGGTCTGCCGCAGATTTTGCAACGATTATATTCACGAGTTTTGTACTTTTGAGGTTTACTCCACTTTTCGATTAAAGCTTTCTTCGCCATTTGATAATCACCACCTGTTACGCATTAGCGAAGGGCATACCCATTAACGCTAAAAATTCGCGTGCTTCTTCATCGGTTTTAGCAGTTGTGACAATGATAATGTCCATACCACGAATTTTATCAATTTTATCATACTCAATTTCAGGGAAAATGAGTTGTTCCTTGATGCCGATAGCGTAATTGCCGCGCCCGTCGAAAGAATTACGATTGACGCCGCGAAAGTCACGAACACGCGGGAGAGCGATATTCATAAACTTATCAAGGAAATCATACATACGATTACCGCGCAGAGTAACTTTGCAACCGATCGCCATACCCTTACGAAGTTTCCAAGCGGCAAGAGATTTTTTAGCGCGAGTTACGATGGGTTTTTGACCTGCGATAATAGCTAAGTCCGACATAGCGGATTCCAAAGCCTTAGGATTGCCAACCGCGTCGCTGAGAGCAATGTTGATAACGACTTTTTCGAGTTTAGGAACTTGCATAACGTTTTTGTAAGCAAATTTTTCAGTCAACGCGCTGATAACTTCAGATTTATATTTTTCCAAAAGTCTGCTAGCCAAATTTATCCTCCTTCCTTAAAAATTTTATCTGGGTTGATCTACAACTTCACCGCATTTTTTGCAAATACGAGCATTTTTGCCGTCAACAGTTTTATGACCGATACGAGTAGGTTTATTGCAAGCCGGACAAACGAGTTGGACTTTGCAAACATTAAGAGGCATTTCCTTATCGATAATACCGCCTTGCGGCGTCTTCATACTGGGTTTGCTGTGACGTTTAACCTTGTTCACGTCCTTGACGATAACCATACCTTTTTTAGGCATTGCGGAAATAATTTCTCCCTGCTTGCCTTTATCCTTGCCGGAAAGCACAACAACCGTATCGCCTTTTTTCACGTGCAACTTTGTGAGAGACAAAATTTTCACCTCCTAAAAAAATTTCCGCGCAGATTAAAGAACTTCAGGAGCGAGGGAAATAATTTTCATAAAATCTTTTTCGCGCAATTCACGGGCAACAGGTCCAAAAATACGAGTACCGCGAGGAGTTTTATCCTCCTTAATGATAACGGCAGCATTTTCATCGAAACGGATATAGGAACCGTCGGGACGGCTGAGACCTTTACGACTGCGAACCACAACTGCCTTAACAACGTCGCCTTTTTTGACTTGACCGCCGGGTGCAGCAGTTTTAACGGACGCAACGATAATGTCGCCGATGTTTGCATAACGGCGCATAGAACCGCCCAGAACACGAATGCACATAATATCTTTAGCACCGGTATTATCGGCAACGTTAAGCATAGTTTGCTGTTGAATCACTTAAAAATTTTCCTCCTTTCAAAAAATTTTACAACGAAATTATTTAGCTTTCTCAACGATCTGGACGAGACGCCAACGTTTTTCACGAGACAGCGGACGAGTTTCCATAATCTGAACTCTGTCGCCGATATGGGCTTCATTATTCTCATCGTGAGCCTTAAACTTGACGGTACGCTTGACTGATTTTTTGTAAAGCTTATGCTGAACAACTTCCTCAATCGCAACAACGATCGTTTTATCCATTTTGTCGCTGACAACTTTGCCGAGACGCGTTTTGCGTTCGTTACGCTTAATTTCTTCTGCCATAATCCTCTCCCTTCCTTAGATTAAAATTTTTTACTGACGAATGCCGAGTTTGGCTTCGTGCATAATGGTTTTGATACGTGCGATAGTTTTTTTCACTTCACGAATACGCATGGGATTTTCCAGCTGTCCTGTCGCCTGTTGAAAGCGCAAGTTGAAAAGTTCCTCTTTAAGTTCAGAAATTTTTTCTTGCTGTTCATCGGCACTGAGATTGCGAATTTCATCAGCTCTCACTTGCGTCACCGCCTTCTTCAGCTTTAGCCTCAGCCTCGTGCATTTCTTCGACAGCCGCAGTATGAGCCGCTTTTTTAGCGTCAGCAAGGGTTTCATTTACGACCGGAACATAAACATCGCCTTGACCTTCATTTTCAATAAACTTGGTTTTAATGGGGAGTTTATGACCGGCAAGACGCATAGCTTCAGCGGCGATCTCACGAGGAACGCCAGCCATTTCAAAGAGGACGCGCCCGGGTTTAACGACAGCGACCCAATATTCGGGCGAACCTTTACCGGAGCCCATACGAGTTTCGGCAGGTTTCGCAGTAACGGGCTTGTCGGGGAAAATCTTAATCCAGACTTGACCACCACGACGAATATAACGTGTCATTGCGATACGCGCCGCCTCAATTTGGCGATTGGTAATCCAAGCGGGTTCAAGTGCCACAAGACCATATTGACCGTGCGCAATTTTGTTGCCGCGATTGGATTTACCCTTCATTGTGCCGCGAAATTGCTTGCGGAACTTTGTCCTTTTAGGCATCAACATTTTGCGCACCTCCCTCAACTTGAACTTCGCCTTTGTCTTTTCTTTCGGGGAGAATTTCGCCCTTGAAAATCCAAACTTTAATGCCGATTCTGCCGTAAGTCGTATTTGCCTCTGCAAAACCGTAGTCAATATCTGCGCGTAAAGTGTGAAGCGGAATGCTACCTTCGCGGTAAGATTCGGAACGTGCAATTTCTGCGCCGCCGAGACGACCACTGCACATAATTTTTACGCCCTTAGCACCAAGACGCATTGTCCGACCTACTGCCTGTTTCATTGCGCGACGGAAAGCTATACGACGTTCCAACTGCGCGGCAATATTTTCAGCAACCAATTCAGCTTCCAAATCCGGCTGACGAATTTCAGCAATATTTATATCAAGTCTTTTATCGGTAAGCTTTTTAAGACTGTTTTTAATGTCCTCGATACCTGAACCGCCGCGTCCGATAACCATACCGGGTTTAGCAGTGTGTATCGTAAGTTTGAGACGATCTTTCGACCTTTCGGTTTCGATGCGCGAAATGCCCGCCTGCGAAAGTTGCTTAGAATTTTTCAAGGCTTTACGAATTTTAATATCTTCGTGAAGACTTTTTGCAAATTCATGATCCTTGTCACCGGCGTACCATTTTGCGTCCCACGTTTTGACGATACCAAGTCGTATTCCGTGAGGATGTACCTTCTGACCCAAACTTTATCCCTCCTTAATTATTCAGATTCTTTTTCAGAAACAATAACGGTAATGTGTGAAGTGCGTTTTAAAATGCTGAACGCCTGCCCGCGTGAACGGGGATGAATACGCTTGATTGTCGGACCTTGATCCACAAAACATTTCGAGATGTACAATTTTTCAGCGTCCATATCGAAATTATTTTCCGCGTTGGCAATCGCCGAGTTCAAAACTTTATTAATGAGTACCGCACCACGTTTAGGCGTGAACTTCAAAATTGCAAGCGCGTCCGAAACGTCTTTGCCACGAATCAAGTCCATAACAATGCGAACTTTGCGCGGAGAAATTCTTACGTACTTTGCAACGGCTCTAACTTCCTGCGCCATTAATTAACCTCCCTTCGTAATTCTTACAAGCCAACTATTTAAGTTTCATTTTACGTTCTTCGCCTGCGTGACCTTTAAAAGTACGCGTCGGTGCAAATTCGCCGAGCTTATGCCCAACCATATCTTCGGTAATGTAAACGGGAACATGCTTTCTGCCGTCATGTACCGCGATTGTGTGGGTTATGAACGAAGGAAGAATCGTTGAACTGCGCGACCACGTTTTAATAACTTTTTTCTGATTAGCGGCGTTAAGTTCCTCAACTTTCTTCAAGAGTTTTTCTTGGACGAACGGTCCTTTCTTAACAGACCTTGACAAAAATTTTTCCTCCCTTCGTATTACTTCCTGCGACGAACAATAAGCTTATCAGACGCTTTTTTACGGCGAGTCTTGGCACCCATAGCGCATTTACCCCATTTTGTAACAGGATGCTTGCGACCAACAGGGCTGTGACCTTCACCGCCGCCATGCGGGTGATCAATCGGGTTTTGTGCGACACCGCGAACTGCAGGACGACGACCGAGCCAACGTGAACGTCCGGCTTTACCAATCGTAATGTTTTCGTGATCCAAATTTCCTACCTGTCCGATAGTTGCGCGGCAGTTAATATGAACTTTACGAACTTCACCAGACGGCATACGGAGCGTTGCGTAATCGCCCTCTTTCGCCATAAGCTGCGCGGCAGTACCGGCACTTCTGACCATTTGCCCGCCCTTGCCGATTTTCATTTCAATGTTATGAATCATTGTGCCGACGGGAATATTTTTAAGCGGCAATGCGTTACCAACTTTAATGTCAGCATCTGCGCCAGACTCTACCATATCGCCGACTTTTAAACCATTAGGCGCAATGATATAGCGTTTTTCGCCGTCAACATAATGGAGCAATGCAATTCGCGCACTGCGGTTAGGATCGTACTCAATCGTTGCAACTTTTGCGGGGATACCGTCTTTGTTGCGCTTGAAGTCGATAATTCTGTAGCGACGCTTATGCCCGCCGCCTTGATGCCGTACCGTCATACGTCCCTTTTGATTGCGTCCGCCGTGACTTTTCAACGGAGCTAAAAGGGATTTTTCCGGCTTATCGGTCGTTATCTCGTCGAAAGTCGAGACCGTCATAAAACGACGACCGGGGGAATACGGCTTAAATGATTTAATCCCCACTCTTGAACCTCCTTTTTATTGCGTAATTATCCGCTACGCTACGCTAAAATTTATCAGTGGAAGATAGCCCACAAAATTATTATCACAATCGCAAAACCAATTATTTCTTTATGGAATTTGATGAACAATGCAACGGCTAAAACTATAATTGCGGCTTCGATAACGGCATCGGTTGAGCCAAAATAATCAACTAATTTGTCCCAGAGGGCATTGCCGAATACGAACATTATTATAGCTTTAATCATTGAAGTTCCTCAAGTTTTGAAAGAATTAATCGCTACGAATTACGCGCTGAAAAATTCAATCGTTTCGCCCTCAGCAAGTTTTACGATAGCTTTTTTATAATCCTTGCGCTTGCCGACAATGCGTCCGCGACGTTTAACTTTGCCCTTGACGTTGATTGTATTAACCTTCTCAACTTTCACGTTGAAAATTTCTTCAACCGCGTCCGAAATCTGAATTTTATTTGCGCGTTTGTCAACAATGAAAACGTACTTTCCATCCGCCATTAAATCGGTGGTGTGTTCGGTAATCATCGGACGAATCAAAATATCTCTCGCTTCCATAATTACGCATACACCTCCTGAATTTTTTCGACGGCATCTTTTGTTATGAAAAGTTTTTTGCTGTTCAAAATATCAAAAACGTTTAACTGAATCGCGCTGATTGTCTTAGCGTTTTGAAGATTGTTTGAAGAGCGTACAACGTTATCGATCAGTTCCTTTGTAATGAAAAGGGCTTTGCAATCGTCAACGCCGAAAGTTTTTTGAAATTCGACAAACTTTTTCGTCTTAGGCTCATCAAAATTTAAGTTGTCAAGGATAATCAGACTATCATTTTTAACTTTATCAGTCAATACGCATTTCAATGCAAGACGGCGTTGTTTACGCGGCATTGTGAAAGAATAATCGCGGGGATGCGGTCCAAAAATCGTGCCGCCGCCGCGCCAAAGGGGACTTCTGCGAGAACCTACACGAGCGCGACCTGTGCCTTTTTGTCTCCAAGGCTTACGACCACCGCCGCGTACCATTCCGCGAGTTTTAGTGGCGTGAGTGCCGAGACGACGTGAGGCAAGTTGCATTACAACAGCTTGATGTACAAGCCCTTCGTTAATCTTAACGTCAAAAATTTCAGCGGCAAGTTCAATATCTCCAACTTTCGCATTCGTCATATCATATACGGGTAACGTTGGCATCTGTAAAAATTCCTCCTTTCCAAATTATTTTCT
>FLNU01002383.1_pt1 | contig 13449 bp, 7 predicted proteins | sample 1140361 | NCBI WGS metagenome assembly FLNU01 (sample SAMEA3878206, study PRJEB12797) | bioreactor metagenome | biome: Moose rumen | place: Sweden | collected 2011-10 | reverse complement strand
TCGTTTATCCGCAAATCAAATATCCTGAGCCTAAATATCGCCGTGCCATTCGCCCCGTTACAGAGAGCGATGCCGAGAAATTGTCAGCCCTCCTCACTCGTATGCATGAGGAAGATCCGACATGGATCATCGAGCAGTCAAAAGAACTGCGTCAGACTATCGTCAGCGGTCAGGGTGAGTTCCACCTCCGCACTCTCAAGTGGCGCTTGGAGAACAACGATAAGATGATGATTCAATACGATGAACCGAAGATTCCTTATCGTGAGACCATCACAAAGGCAGCTCGCGCAGACTATCGCCATAAGAAACAGTCAGGTGGTGCAGGTCAGTTCGGTGAGGTACACCTCATCGTTGAGCCTTATATAGAAGGTGAGCCGGTTAAGGAAATATATAAGTTCGGTGGACAAGAGTTCAAGATTTCCGTAAAAGATACTCAGGAGATACCATTGGAATGGGGCGGCAAACTGATTCTTATCAACTCTATCGTCGGTGGTGCCATCGATGCTCGCTTTATCCCCGCTATCCTCAAAGGTATAATGGATCGCATCGAGCAAGGTCCGCTCACCGGCTCTTACGCCCGTGATGTACGAGTTATCATCTACGATGGTAAGATGCACCCTGTTGACTCTAACGAAATATCGTTCCGTCTTGCCGGTCGTAACGCCTTTGCCGAAGCCTTCCGCAACGCAGGACCGAAGGTGCTGGAGCCTGTATATGATGTTGACATCTTTGTTCCGTCAGATAAGATGGGCGATGTGATGAGTGACCTGCAAGGTCGCCGCGGTATGGTGATGGGTATGCACTCCGAGAAAGGTTTTGAGCACCTTAAAGCACAAGTGCCTCTCAAGGAGATGTCAACCTACTCCACCGCCCTCTCTTCACTCACCGGCGGTCGCGCCTCGTTCACAATGCGCTTCAACGAGTATCGCCTCGTGCCACAGGATGTGCAGGACAAACTCGTTCAGGCTTACGCCGAAGCACAGAAAGACGAAGACTAAGTTCGCAAGACAAAGATATGAAGCCCACAAAAAAACGAGCGATTTGCATCGCTCGTTTTTATTATATTTAAACACTGTAAAAACGGCATTTAAAACTTAATATCTCGCTTCATGTCGGCAAGCACACTGCGGAAGATTTGCTCCCCTTGCTCTTTGGTCAAATCGTCCCAACGGTGCAGAATCTCTGCCTGCAGATAATAGGCAAGTACATTGTCCACAGTGAAGTACTTAAACCTCGTCTTATCCTCTAACCATTGCCAACGCAGCGCGTCAATACAACGCTCACGCTCAAGCAAATCGGTAATCTCCGTCAGTGCTATTATCTCTTTCAGCTCCGGCAACACCGCCGCTAAATTGGCATTCTTGGTAACACCGCCTCGCCTAAGCAACTGCGCCACCTCGTTCTCTCCTACAATAACCATCTGCGTATCATAGCCGTGCCTCATACATACTGCCGCTGCTAACACGTTGTTGAGGTTCAGATTAAACTCAAACCACGAGCGGACAAAACGATTGCGAGAGCGCATACCCTGCTCATAAAGCATCTGCGTACGGAAATCTTCTTCCGAAAGAGTAGTCTCATGAAAACGATCGAGGACAGAATCTTCCTCCATCAAAGCAAGAATAGCGGCATCATCATTACGCCTTCTCAGTTGCTCAACATAGGCAAAGTCGGCAGGCGACATCTGCTCACGCAGCAACTCAAGCAATCTGTCAAAAGGCTGCTTGCTTTTCTGACCTAACGATAATTCGTCAAAACCAGCTATCAGATATTCGTAACTCATTTGAGTGATAAGTTGTTAGTTAGAATAGTGTTGTCACGTGCCACCGTTCTTTGGACGGCAGTTAGAACAATAACTCAATCAGTTGCGGACGAAGATACTCCTTAAAGTAAGTGATGAACTCCTCGTCACCAAACTCAATTTTGTAACTACCGACCCTTGGCACAATAGTGAATTGAGTCTTCTGACCTTTCACCTCGCGAATTTCTATTCCCTTATCTAAGAACGATTTAGCATTAGCTGCCATATAACCGCGCAGAGCCTCTGCGTCAGCGGCTTCAATAACCACCTGACCTTCTTTTGCAAGAGAAAAAGCAAGGTCAGTTATCAGTTTCTGCATGAATTTAGACTCATTGGTGGCAGACGTAACCGCAGCCGTAGCAACCTTATCACTCAAGATATTGGCGATCTCCGTCTTGAGAGCACTAACCGACTGATCTGCAAACAACCTCAACTCTGAGCGGGTGTTCTTATCTAACTCTTGAGCCGTACGCTTCGCTACCTCAATCTTTTGAGCCGCCTCTTTCTCTGCCGCTGCTATAATCTCTTGAGCCTTAGCCTCTGCTTCTGCTACAATAGCAGCAGCTTGCTCTTTTCCTTTCTCTACGCCCTCTGCATAGATCTTGTCCGTTAGTTCTTGAAGTGTATTCATATTTTTTGAGATTTATTTATGCAAAGATATAATTTTTTTTCCATTAAATCAAAAAAAAAAATAATTTTCTACATTTTGACTTATCAATTAGTGATTTTCGATAATTTTTAGTAATTTTGCTTGTGGTAAAGATATGTATGACGAGTCTTGTGGAAAAATGTAAAAATGAAATATGCAATTCCCTCTATTTACATCAGTTGAAGCGACGATGAGTGCTACACTCAATCTTCGAAGCAAGATTTTTATGCTTGGTTCGTGCTTTGCTGACTCTATGTATGAGAACATGTCAGATGCGGGACTCAGCGTTAACAGCAACCCCTTTGGCACCACCTACAACCCAATTAGCCTCAGCGAGATACTCTACCGCTTGATAGAGGGCAATGACTACACTGAAAGCGAACTCTTCAATAACGACGGTTTATGGCACTCCTACATGCACCACGGCAGTTTTTCAAAGGAAGATAAGCAGGAAACATTAACTCTCATAAACCTCTCGCTGCAACAAGGCAGAAGCGATTTTCTACATTCAGATGTATGCATCTTCACTTTCGGTACCGCATGGGTATATGAACTAAAAGAAACAGGTAAGGTGGTGAACAATTGCCATAAAATGTCGCAAAACATATTCAATAGGCGCTTACTCTCAGTAGAGGAAATAGTCGAAACATGGCTGAAACAGCTCTCTCTGCCCGTATTCGATGATAAGACAATAATCTTCACAATCTCACCTATTCGCCATAAGGCTGACGGAATGCACGGCAACACAATAAGTAAGAGCACGCTGCAACTTGCAGTAGCAAAGTTAGCGGAGCAAGAAACGCTGAAAGAGCGGGTTTCCTACTTCCCCTCATACGAAATTCTGCTTGACGAACTGAGAGATTATCGCTGGTTTAGCGACGATTTATGTCATCCTTCTAAGCAAGCGGTGCAGTATATTTGGGAGAAGTTTAGAAATAGTGCCTTTTCTAAACAGGACATTTCGGCAATGGACGAGATACATCGTTACCGCCTATTATGCCGACATCGCCCTTTGCACCCCACGCCGGATAAACTCGCAAAATTGCAGCGGCAAATTGATGCAGAACGCCAACGCCTTCAAAGCAAATATGGTTCAATAATCCTCGCATCTGATAACATAGCGGTCTAACCCTTAACCTTCTAATACAATACCTATGACAATAGAATTTCTCGGAGCCGCACGCGAAGTAACCGGCAGCAAACATCTCATAACCACAGCATACAAGACTCGCATCTTGCTCGACTGCGGTATGTATCAGGGTAAGGGGTTAGAGACCGACCGCATGAACCGCACTCTCGGTTTCAATCCCGCAGATATCGACTGCCTTATATTGTCACATGCTCACATCGATCATTCCGGCCTGATTCCATATATCTACAAACAAGGTTTTCGCGGGCGTATCATCTGCACACCGCCAACACGCGACCTATGTGCCATCATGCTCGCTGACAGCGCACATATACAAGAGCAAGATACCGAATGGTTTAATAAGAAGATGCACAAGCAAAATAAGAAAGAGCGTGCCACACCACTCTATAGTCCTGCCGATGCCAATCGCAGTATGCACCTCTTTCGGGCTGTTGACTACGGGCGAGATTTTAAGATAGACAAGCACACAACCCTGCGCTTCACTCGTTCCGGACACATGCTCGGTGCCGCCATTGTCAACCTCACGATAGAAGAACCCGAAGGCAAGACCACACGCCTCGCCTTCACAGGCGATATGGGGCGACCGAACAATAGGCTTATCCGTCGTGACAGTGCCTTTCCGCAATGTGACGTGCTGATTAGCGAAGCCACATACGGCGACCGAACCCACCCTGACGATATACAGGCAGAAGAACAACTATGCCGCATCGTGGCAGATACTTGTATTGAAAAAGGCGGAAAACTGATTATCCCGTCATTCTCAGTCGGCAGAACACAAGAGATAGTATTCGTACTCAATAACCTATATAACCACGGGTTATTGCCGCACAAGATTAAGGTGTATGTGGATAGTCCGCTTGCCGTCAACGCCTCACATATATTCTCCGCCCACCTAAACGAGATGAACGCCGAAGTGCAGAAAGTGATGCAGAAAGACCCCGACCCGTTTGGCTTTGATACACTCACCTACATAAGCAAAGCAGAAGATAGCATCCGCCTCAACAATGATCCGGAACCGTGTATCATCATTTCATCCTCAGGTATGTTAGAAGCGGGGCGCGTCAAGCAACATGTCGCTAAACATATCGATGACCCTCGTTGCACTATACTTATCGTCGGCTATTGTACACCCGTGTCACTTGGCGCACGTATTCAACGCCCCGGGCTAAAAGAAATTTCCATTCTCGGCGAGGTGCACCCCATCCGAGCTGAGATACAACGAATAGAAGGTTTTTCGGGACACGCCGACTGCAACGAAATGATTGACTACTACAAATGTCAGAAACCTGAGAAAGTGCAAAAAGTGTTCCTCGTTCACGGAGAATATGAGGCACAACAGGCATTTGCCGACAAACTACGCAAAGCAGGCTATAACAACATTGAAATACCCGAAAAAGGAGAAATAATAACAATCTAACATCTAACAGCAAAAAGATAGAACTGACTTATAGTGGAGAACGTCTCCGAACGTTCCGGTACTGTTGAACGCTCGGAGGCGTTCTCTACTACCAGAACGCCTCCGAACGTTCAAAACTTGTCCGTAACTTCTAAACTATAAATTCTATGTATTCATCTAATGATAAAATGTGCGACCTTATATCGCACCAACACGAGGCATTGCAGATAATCGGCAGATTCGGTCTGCCTATGGGCGTTGGCGATAAAACGATAAAAGAGGTGTGCGAAGAACATCAGATTCATACCCTCACCTTCCTCACCGTAGTTAATTATGAACTATACTTCCATCACAATGAGGATGGCAACAAAAATGCAGACGGAGCAGCGCTCTCCAATGCGTTGAGAACCGATATCAATTTCGCCGACTTATCATTGCCCACCCTCATTGCCTACCTGCGCAATGCCCACTCATATTTCTTCGACTTCGCCTTCCCGATGCTGCGCAAGAAACTGATCGAGGCTATCAACTACAGCAGTCCCGACTCGAAGATACCGATGCTCATTATACGCTTCTTCGACGAGTATGTCAATGAGATTTCAATACACATGCAACACGAGAACGAGCAGATGTTCCCCTATGTAGAACAGATGCTCGCCGGCGAGGACCCCGAGATGTCAATAGAGGTGTTTGCCCACCAACATCGCGCCGTTGATGACCAACATATAGCCAACAAACTGTCAGAACTGAAAAGTCTGATAATTAAATACTACCCTCAGACAGAGCAAAACAACCTGCTCAATTCTGCTCTTTACGATATATTCACCGCCGAGCACGAACTCGCCACGCACTGTGCCATAGAGGATAATATCCTTCTGCCCGCCGTGCGCCAACTCAAGAAACACGCACCAAAACGCCAGCAACAAAACACCAATAACGTAGCCGAACCGCTATCCGATAGAGAGAAAGATGTACTTGTTGAAGTAGTTAAAGGACTTAGTAATAAGGAGATAGCAGACGTTCTCTGCATCTCCCCGCATACCGTTATCAGCCATAGGAAGAATATCGGACGCAAACTGCAAATTCACTCCACCGCCGGACTGACTATCTATGCCATCGTCAATAACCTCATAGATATCGAAAATTACAAGTCGTAAATAATCCCTATATTGAACGTTCGGAGACGTTCTCTACTACCAGAACGTTCGGAGACGTTCTCCACAAATCACACATTTTACATTCGTACTTGGTACATTTTACCTTCGTACTTGAATATCACCTTAATATATTAGCATTATGAAACTGAAAATTCAAGCCGTCAATTTTGAGATGGCAAGCCAATTGGAAAAATTCATTGAGAAGAAAACCGACCGCTTTGCCCGTCATCTTCAGCCTGAAGACGAGTTGGAAGTAAAGATGACCGTTGTCAAACCTGCCACCAACATGAACAAAGAGACGCAAGTACGCATCAGCGGCATGTTCGCTGAGAAGACTTGTGACACGTTCGAAGAAGGACTGAGCGAATGCATCGCAGCCCTCGAAAAGCAAATCGAGAAACGGAAAAATAACTAAAAACCACTTTTGAACGTTCGGAGACGTTCTCTACTATTGTTATTACAGTTGAACGTTCGGAGACGTTCTCCACTTCTATATAACAAATTTTTTTCGTAGTAACGAAGCACTCCTGTGCCTCGCATGAAGCATAGGAATACTTCACTACGCACGCCTCCGTACTTTAAGTGAGGACCCAAAACTTAAGCCACTTGCAATATAAATATCTTGATAATATCAATTCACCCGCAGATTTGAAAAGGCTGCAGGTGGATGAGTTGCCTGCTGTGTGCACAGAGTTGCGCGATTTTATTATCCGCTCTTTGAGCAAGAACCCCGGGCACTTAGGCTCCTCACTCGGTGCTATAGAACTGACCGTTGCGTTGCATTATGTCTTTGACACGCCCGCCGACAAACTCGTGTGGGATGTAGGTCATCAAGCGTATGCCCACAAGATTCTCACCGGCAGGCGCGACCGTTTCTGCACTAACCGCCAATTCGGCGGTCTCGCCCCTTTCCCATCCCCTATGGAAAGCGAATACGACAGTTTCATTGCCGGACACGCCTCCAATAGCCTATCCGCCGCACTCGGTATGGCTATTGCCGATGGCGACAAGAACAGAGTAGTGGCTATCATTGGTGATGGGGCGATGACGGGCGGCTTGGCATACGAAGGACTGAATAATGTGTCAATGACCAAAAATAACCTGCTTATTATCCTCAATGATAATAATATGGCTATTGACCCGATAAAGGGTGGCATGACGCAATATTTGGTTGACATAACCACGAGCGAACGCTATAACCGCAGGAGATACAAACTATATCTGCTCATGCGCCGACTCGGTCTGATGAGTGACACTCGCAAAGAGAAAGTGCAGCGGTTCAATAATAATCTCAAGTCCATTCTCACTAAGCAGCAACTCAATATCTTTTCAGGTTTTAACATCCGCTATTTCGGACCTGCCGACGGGCATGATGTCGTTACCTTAGTTAAAATATTGCGAGAGATAAAAGACTACAAAGGTCCGAAGGTGCTGCACCTCATTACGAAGAAAGGCAAAGGGTATGCCCCCGCCGAAGAGGATCAGACCATCTGGCACGCCCCCGGCGTATTCAATCCCGACACGGGCGAGCGTCAGACCTCCGATCCGCTTAACAATACTCCCCTTTGGCAGGATGTCTTCGGCAATAAACTACTCGAATTGGCGCAAGCAAACGACCGTGTTGTCGGCATCACGCCCGCCATGCCTACGGGCTGCTCGATGAATATCATGCAGCGCGTTATGCCCGAGAGGGTGTTCGATGTGGGCATCGCCGAAGGACATGCCGTAACATTCTCCGGCGGATTAGCAAAAGAAGGGCTTATCCCCGTCTGCAATATCTATTCCTCTTTCCTACAACGCTCCTTCGATAATATAGTGCATGATGTGGCACTCCCTAATCTGCATGTCGTTTTTTGCATCGACCGCGCCGGCATAGTCGGTCAGGATGGTGCTACGCACCACGGTCTGCTTGACCTCTGCATGCTGCTGCCCGTTCCTAATATCACTATCCTCGCCCCAATGGGTGCCTCAGAGTTGAAAGAGATGCTCCGCTGGGCAGTGGAAGAGGCAACAGGCCCCGTAGCTATTAGATATCCCCGAGGACAAGTACCAAGAAGTACGGAAGACGAATTAGTACTGAACATCTCCGAGCGTTCAGTAGTGAAGCACTCCTGTGCTTCATACGAGACACAGGAGTGCCTCGCCACTACTAAAACAGCCAATAACAATAGTGGAGAACGTCTCCGAACGTCTGGCGATAGAGACTCTATTCTTAAAGCGAGATGCATCAAAGAGGGTGAAGAGGTGGCAGTACTCTGCTTCGGTGCCATAGGACACGCCGTACTTAAAGCTGCCGAAGATACCAATATCGCCGTTTATGATATGCGGGCTGCCAAACCGCTCGACACAGAACTATTAGATTATGTCGCTCAACACTTCAGCACTATCTTCACCGCTGAAGACGGCATGATAGAAGGCGGCGCAGGTAGTGCTGTTATCTCCTACTTGGCTGAACAAGGGTATAAAGGCACTGTCAAGCGAATAGGTGTTAACAACCAATTCGTGGAACACGGCAAACCTGACGAACTCTACCACCTTCTCAAATTAGATGCCGAAGGCATACGCTCTACTATAGTGGAGAACGTCTCCGAAAGTTTTAAGTGGAGAACATCTCCGAACGTTCGCTTCGAGAACGTTCGGAGACATTCTCCACTATTTGGCTATAACGACTCGGATAAATAGCACATATTTTAAGAAAGAGTAATCTGCACTTACGTAAGCGCAAAATAAACGAGTACAAAATTTGCATGAATTTTAAATTATGCTTAATTTTGTACTCGTTTTTTGCGTAAAAAGGTGCTTTTTAATAAGAACAATCTTAAAAATCGTACATTTTTGCACAATAGGCGAATTGTTAAATCGAAATTTACAAATTTACGTGGAGAACGTCTCCGAACGTTCAGTAGTTACTTACGGAATTGTAATTTATTTATATTAACAAATCGGATTTTTAATCTCTACATAGATATAACCCCGCCCTATGAAACAGCGTTTACTCTCTTTTGTTCTCTCTATTATATTTTTATTTGTATTTGTAGAAACTTGGGCAGGAACATCCAAGTGTGTTGCCAATTCCGATCCGTCCGATGGTGGCACCGTGGCTGTAAAATATGGTAGTTCAAAATCGAGCTATGGTACAAGTGCAAATAAATCAAATCTTGTATTATTTAGTAGTGGTACTGACACGTATTATCTATATTACAAAACAAACACTAATTATAAATTTCGTTGCTGGTCAAAATCACAGACTTCAACAACAAACTTGACATCTGACGGTCAATCAGTCTCATGTTCACGCCCCAGCACAGGTACCACCACCACGCCCTATTATGCTCTTTTTGCCCGTATGACGGCAGACAAGTCCTCTATTGCTTTCGATAGCGTCTATGTCGGCTCTTCGTCTTCTGCTACGACAATAACTATTACCCACGCTCATGCCGACAGTATAACGGCATCTCTTTCAGGTGCTAATTGGGGCGATTTCGTGTTGTCAAGGACCACCCCCGTCACCAGTTCGGTAGCGGAATCGTCAGACACCATCACCGTAACCTTCAAGCCCACATGCAACGGCACGCGCACGGCGACACTGACACTGAAGAGTTCATATACAGGGCTCTCTGATGTTACTATCTCTCTTTCAGGTACAGGTGTCTTAATAAGCAACCCTCTTGCTGTTGCTGCGACATCCAAGTCAATGATGGTGGATGACGAATGGACAGGTGTGGTAACTGCCAAAGGTGACGGGACAATAAGTACCTCTTCTTCCAACTCCGATGTTGCAACCTATGACGTTGCTAAAGATCAGATTGTTGCTAAGGGTGAAGGTACTGCAACTATTACTATCAGTCAGGCAGCGGGGTGCCAATACGCTTACACAAGCAAAACCATCAATGTCAATGTGTTCAACAAGAAGGTGCCTGAGTTCATTCCTTCGTTCGCCGGCACTACCTGTGCGCTATTGGTTGACGGTACGGCTACCATCGAACTGGATAACGTCAGCGACGGTCTCGCGGGCGACTTCACCGCAGTAGCAACCGATTCGACGGTTGTCAGTGTGACCCGCAGCGGCAACACACTTACCATAACAGGCTTGAAAGAGGACTCAACAAAGGTCACTCTCCATCAGAAAGAGACAGACGGCATCTGCGCCACCAATCCGGACCCTGTTTATACTTTCAACGTCTCCCGTGTAACGAACACACTTGCCGTGGCGGCGACATCGTATCCGTCGCAGAAAGTGGATGATACATGGAGTTGTGCCGTTTCCTCTATTAACAGCGATGCGGCGATAACCGTCGTGACAAACACTACTGCCGACAGTCTGATAGCCACATACAACTCTTCAACAAAGACTATTGATTTCAACGCAAAGAACGCCGGCACTTACACTGTCACGCTTACCCAGCCGGCTACATACAAATACACCGCCACCACCAAGACTATCACCGTTACCGCCACCAAATACAGCAATGCGATAACGGTGCGCATGGACGGTAGTGTGGCGACATCCAAGAGTGTGTATTACGGTACGAATGTGGCTATTACCCTATCGTCCTCTAATGGTTCGTATGAGGGTGAGGGCAATCCGTTCACGATAACGCAGACGGCTGGTGAGAATTTGGCATCTTATTCGTGGAACGATGGCTCTGTTACGGCAGGTGTGGTTCATGCCGGAACAGCCACAGGAACAGCTACATGGAAGGTGCGCCAAGAGGAAGACCGCAAGTACCTCGCCGCAGAAGAGACCTTCTCTGTAAAGATAGTGAAGATAACAGAGAGTTGTAACCTCCTCACCGCATCATCAGAGCGGACTATAGAAGGTTCCTACAGCCCGAGCGAATGGCAGATAGGCTCCGCTAAGTCCGTAACCTTCGAGACGAAAAGAGAAGGCGTAAGTGATAAAACCATAACAGTATATCAGAAAATTGACGGCGGTTGGGTTCCTTTTGAAACGACTTTCACCGCAGGCCAAAGTTATGCATCTCATACTTTAAACTTCGATATTCGCGCAACAGGAGTAAAATTCGAGACGACGAGCAATACAATAATAAGTACCTACTATTCCAAAATAAAAAATATCTCTGTCACCCGTCGCAATTACCTCACTACTTCCGTAACGGAAAATTACCTTGCTTTCTCACCTACTATCGATGAGCAGAAGAGCAAGACCTTCACCGTGTCGTATAGCACTTGTGACGGAGGCGACCTGCATATAAAATCCACTAACCCGATGTTCACCGTCAGCCCTACGACTATAAGCATATCTGACGGCACAAGCGGCACAACCGATGACATAACGATAACTTGCGCGAACGAGGCGACACCTGTTGACTCCGGTTATGTAGTGGTATATGACAAAGCAAAGACCTGCTCTATCAAGGTTAAAGTGTCGCGTCCTGAACCCGTGCTGACATGGAACCCGTATAGCAACTCATACTTTGTAAACTCAACGATAGAGAATATTTGCGTATCGGAAAATACCGACTACGAGAACTGCCCGCTGTCATACTCGTCAAGCGACAACTCTATTGCGTATGTGGATACAGAAGGTACACTTGTTATCCTGAACAAGAAAGAGTCGGTAACTATCACCGTTCATCAAGACGAGAACGAGGACTTCCTTGCCACAACCAAGACCTTCACCTTCACCCCGATTGATATGCCAGACCGCGCCGTGCCGTTTGTAGTTAACTCTACGGTGTACGACGAGGCTGTAAGCAAGGTAGGAACGGTTAGTTGGAAAGGCAGCGATGGAGTACAATTAGGAAAATCAGCCGCAGACGGAAATATTATAGATATGACTTGGGATGACAAGTATATTATCTTTGCTTTCCACGGCACACCTGATAAACTTACATTCTCCTATAAAACGAGCACAAGCGGCAACACAGGTTGCGACTGGTATGTAGCGGAGAGTCCCAACGGTAGCAGTTGGAGTACTACTTGGTCAGTAAATGATAACTCAAGCAGTTGGCAATCGTCAGACGAGATACAACTGCGTCCGAACACACTCTTTATCAAACTATGCTATTCAGGCAACTACGCCGGCTTCTTCAAAGATATCAAGGTAACCGAACTTGTGGGCGATTATTACCTACTTGACGAGGCGAACGATAAATATCTCAGTCGTGGTAAGACATGGAGTACTCGCGCCATAGAAGATGAGTTTGGTGTTCCAATGCGTATCACCCGTACCACCACAGATAACACCAATATCTACACCCACCTGCAGTTCTATGATAACCGTCTCTACCTCTTCGAGGACGGCTCTGCGCACACTATCTATACCGACAACACCGACAATAACTCTTGGCTGATGCAGGAGCAGTCTGACGGTGCATACACCTTGCAGTCCGCCAATGGTGTTGGTACTAACGGACAGAGCATCACCGTCGGGACGGACGCTATCCTCACCCTCACCACTGACGGTTCTCTTGCTACTCACTGGACACTTGAGCATGCCGACCGGCACCCCGCCCGTATGACCGCCCTCAGCGACGCACAAGCGCAGGCAGCCGCCGCTGACTCACCCGACTTCGGCAACGATGCCACATGGGCTTCTCTCAACGAGGCGATGACAGAGTTTGACCTCATAGAGCAGACACTGCCGACTATCACGATAAATGAACAGGCATCCGTCCGAACAAATAACGGCACTACAGACTCTTACTCATACGAGAACACTATCACCGTATCAGCAGGACTATACCGCCTCACGCTCGAGGCTTGCTACCGTCCGGCACCCACCCTTGTGGCATACGAGAACAAAGGCATAACAGGGCACGAGAATATACTCGCGTATATGTTCGCCAATGACAAGAAGACGCAGCTCAAATCTATCTATGGCGATGGCACTCCCGTTCCGAGCAGTTCGTCCAACGCCAATACATACTTCTCCGCAGGGCGTTTTCAAAATTATATCTTCCTCTATGTGGAAGATAGCGGCGACGGCACCGGCACTATCCATTATGGCCTGCATAAGCCCTCGTTTGTAAGCGGCGACGTACTATGGTACCGCAACTTCATCCTTGAGAAGATAACCCGCAAGGAGTATATCCTTGACGGCAACGGTACCGATGAAGAGACGGCGACATGGGCTATTTCCGACAACTGGACCGACAACGAGAAACCCGGGCGCAATAACTGGGCTATCATAAGGCACGATGCCGTTGTTACCACTCCTATCACAGTCTATGGTATCCGCATCGAGAACGATGCCGTACTTAATATAGGTGCCGAGGGCGGTCTGACCATCGGCGCAGGCGGCATAGTAGGCGCCACGAGAGACAACCTCGT
>FLNU01001281.1_pt1 | contig 13473 bp, 15 predicted proteins | sample 1140361 | NCBI WGS metagenome assembly FLNU01 (sample SAMEA3878206, study PRJEB12797) | bioreactor metagenome | biome: Moose rumen | place: Sweden | collected 2011-10 | reverse complement strand
ATCGCAGGAAGTCCTACCATAAATTTTGACGCACCAAATTTCGTATAATTTTTACTGCCAATCTTGACGTAATTCCAACCCATATGCGGAATTTTTAAGCCTTCCGCGCAGATTTTCCTAACTTTACCTTTAAAAATCCCTAAACCTTTAACGTCGGGCGATTCTTCACTGCCTTCAAACAAAATCTGCAGTCCTACGCAAATTCCGAACAACGGTTTTTTATTTTTAATCTGCTCAAGAATCGTCGGAATTAATCCTGTATCCTCAAGATTTTTCATACAGTCACCGAACGCACCCACGCCCGGTAAAATCAGCTTGTCCGCAAATTCTAAATCTTCAGCGTCACTGGTAACAGTAACGTCCCCGCCGACAGCCTCAACCGCCTTTTCGACGCTGTACAAATTACCAACGCCGTAATCAATTATCGCAATCATTTATATCACGCCCTAGCAAGTGTGACAAATTTCGTAAATCTCCGCGCGTTTCAGAGTGTTTACAACCGTTTCACCAATATGCGCAACAGTATCTGCAACTTCAATCCCGACTTCATTCAACGCCTTAATTTTATCAGCCGCCGTACCTTTGCCGCCGGAAATTATCGCGCCCGCATGTCCCATACGTTTACCCTTCGGAGCTTGACGACCTGCGATAAATGCCGCAACAGGTTTTTCAGGCATATTCTCAGCAATCCATTTCGCGGCGTCTTCTTCAGCATTGCCGCCAATTTCGCCAATCATCAATACAGCCTTAGTCTCTTCATCTTCTTTGAAAAGCTTAAGAGCGTCAATAAAATCAATTCCCTTGACGGGATCGCCGCCAATTCCGATAGCCGTAGTTTGTCCGATACCCGCAGCCGTAAGTTGGAAAGTTGCTTCGTAAGTCAAAGTCCCAGACCTTGAAATAACTCCGACATGCCCCTTGCGATGAATATATCCCGGGATAATTCCGAGCTTACATTCATCAGCCGTTAAAATACCGGGACAATTCGGACCAATCAATTTAGTTTTTCTGCCTTGCATATAGCGGCGAACTTTTACCATATCCAAAACCGGAATATGCTCAGTTATGCAAACTACCAAGTCCAAATCAGCGTCAACCGCCTCAAGGATTGAATCAGCCGCAAATTTCGCAGGAACGTAGACAACAGACGCCGTCGCACCCGTAGCCTTTACTGCGTCCGCAACCGTATTAAAAACGGGAACGCCTTCGACTTCTTGACCTGCCTTGCCGGGCGTTACGCCGCCGACAATTTGCGTACCATATTCAAGCATTTGTTTTGTATGGAAAGTCGCCGCCTTGCCGGTTATTCCCTGCACTATAACTTTTGTATCTTTATTAACTAAAATTCCCATAAAAATTTTTCCTTTCAATATTAATTAGGTTTTTATTTATGCAACGGAATTTTCGGCTTCCTTGACGAGCTGAACAATTTTTTCCGCGCCGCCTTCCATAGTTTCGGCAATCATAATATTTTCAATAGCCGCGTCCTTCAACATCTGCCGACCGACTTCAACATTAGTACCTTCAAGACGAACAACCACAGGCACGGGGAATTTATCTTTGCCGCCCGAAAGAATTTTATTTATTGCAGACATACCTTTAGCAACAGTGCCGCCTTTATTTTTATTTGAAATAATTTTCGCCGCGTCAATGATCCCCTGCGCTATGTTGTCGCACTTAACGATACCGCCGAAAATGTTAATGAAAATTCCTTTAGCCTGTCCGCCGTCAAGCATAATCTGTAAAGCTTCCGCAGTCGTTTCAGGAGTTGAACTTCCTCCAACGTCAAGGAAATTCGCGGGAGACCCACCGTAAAATTTGATAATGTCAACAGTAGCCATTGCAAGCCCCGCGCCGTTTACCATACAAGCAACGTCGCCGCCCAAATTTACATAATTCAAGCCTGACTTGGACGCACGCAACTCCTTAGCATCTTCTTCAGTTTCATCACGCAACGCGGCAAGTTCAGGGTGACGGAAAAGCCCGCTGTCATCAAAATTTAATTTCGCGTCAAGGGCTATAACGTTATCTTCCTTCGTCAAAACCATAGGATTAATTTCAACCTGCGAACAATCTTTGCCGATAAAGACGTTGTAAAGTTGGAGCATAAAAGTTGCGGCTTTACGAATCGCGGCAAGAGGAAATTCCAACGCGTAAGCCATACGTGTAGCTTGGAAAGGTGCAAGCCCGACTACAGGGTCGATATATTCTTTAAAAATTTTTTCAGGAGTTTCAGCGGCAACTTTTTCAATCTCAACGCCGCCTTCAGAACTTGCCATCATTACAACCTGCGCGGTCTGCCTGTCGATAACAAAGCTGAGATAATATTCTTTGGCAATGTTTGATCCTTCCTCAATCAAAAGGCGATTAACTTTTTTACCTTCAGGACCGGTCTGGTGAGTGACTAAAGTTTTGCCGAGAAGTTCAGTTGCATAAGCTTTAACTTCGTCAAGATTTTTCGCAAGCTTAACTCCGCCCGCTTTACCGCGACCGCCGGCATGAATTTGCGCCTTGACGACTACGACGGGACTTTCAAGCGATTTTGCAACCTCAACCGCCTCATCAACGCTAAACGCCGCTTTACCTTTCGGCACTGCAACGCCGTAGCTTTTCAAAATTTCCTTACTCTGATACTCGTGAATGTTCATAAAAAAATTGCAAGTTCAACCGCTAAAATTTTTAACGGTGCAACTTGCCAACACCTCCTATCAAATTTATTCTGATTCCGAATTTTCGCTTGTCGCTTCGGAAATATTTTCGTCTGTAGCAATGATTTTGTCAACCCATTCAGTGACTTCATCAGCATTTTTATCAAGCACATAAACCAATTCGCTGATTAAAATTTGGCGGGAAAGCTCCATTAATCGACGTTCGCCGCTGGCAATTTTTTTCTTCCAATGTTGACGGGTTAAATTTCTGGCAACCGCCGCAACTTCTAAAATGTCGCCGGACTTAAGTCTGTCCAAAGTCGCGTGGAAACGTTTATTCCAACTGCCCTGTGAAGTTTCAGATTTACCGCTGAGAATTTCCGTCAACTCTTCAAGTTTAGATTTATCTATAACGTCGCGCAAACCAATTTCGTCAACTTTGTCAACGGGCAGCATAAGTTTCAGACTCCCCATCGGCAAACGCAGGACGTAATAAGATTGCGTCACGCCGCCGACTTCTTGTTCCTCAATGTCGGTAATTTCCCCTGCGCCGTGCATTGGGTAAACCACTCTGTCGCCAATCTTCATCTCACGCCACCCCTTTTTGAATTAAGAATGTAGAATTAAGAATTAAGAATTATTCTTCTTTTGTTGACCGTAAAAATAATTTTGTCAATTCCTCCTTCGGATCAGCATTTTCATAAAGAATTTTATAAACCGATTCGCTTATCGGCAATTCCACATTAACGGACTTTGCAAGCTGAATCAATGCGGCAACCGTTTCAACGCCTTCAGCAAGTTTATCAAAAGTTTTATTTTGTACAAAATCTTCACCGAATTTCCGATTGTGACTGTGTTCAGAAAATAATGTGGCTTCATAATCGCCTAAATGACTAAGCCCGTAAACCGTCATTTTATCGCCGCCCAATGCTCCTATAAGCCGTGAAAGTTCCGCCGTACCGCGAGCCATTAACGCGCCCTTCAAACTGGAATAATTCAAGCCGTCAAGCATACCTGCCGCAATTCCTACGACATTTTTTGCCGCCGCGCCAATTTCCGTACCAAGTAAATCTTTGCCATAGTAAAAACGAATCAGCGGACTTTTGAAAATTTCTACAAGCCTGCGCGTCAAATTTTCATTCGTCGAACTCATTACCATACAATTCGGAATTTCTCTCAAAAAATCCTGCACATGTCCCGGTCCTACCCATACGGCAATTTTTTCCCGCGCAGTTTTATTTTCCTCAATAAAAACTTCCGTCAATCTTTTACCTGTGCCGCGTTCAAGCCCTTTCATGCAGAGTACAAAAATTTTTTCATCCAATATATTTTTCGTCGTAAAATTAATTTCCTTAACCAATCCGCGCAGATTTTGTGAGCCGACTGAAATTATTACAATCTCAGCAAAATTTAAAACGTCCTCAAGATTTTTGGTAAGCCGAACATTGTCGGGAAGTTTTAAATATTCGTTGCTACGATTAATTTCAAGGCGTTGCATATTTGCCGAACCTGCGCGACCGTAAAGCGTGACTTCGTGACCAATGCGGCTTGCATACCACGCTTGAAAACTTCCCCAGCGTCCGCAACCGATTATTCCAACTTTCATAAAAATTTTTACCTCAAATTATTCATCCCACAAAATTTTATCGTCAACGTTTATGTCATGTCCAATTTGAACTTCAATAATTTTCAAGTCAGTCACGGCGTAAATCGTATGCTTGACACCGGCAGGAATTTTGATAACGTCACCAACCTTAGCAATTTTAATTTCGCCGTCCAAATTCACGCGCCCCATACCTTTGACAACCGTCCAAATTTCATTGCGACTTTCATGACTGTGATAACTCATCTTTTGTCCTGCTTTTAAAATAATTTTTACAGTCAAACTCTGTTCATCGGAATCAATAACCGTAAAACTTCCCCAAGATTTTTCTGAAAATCTTATATCATGAATTTTTTCGACCAAAGGTTTCATATGAACAGACTGAATTTTATCTGCTACCAAAATTCCATCGGGACTTGCCGCAACTACAATATTTTTCAAACCCATTGCGATAATCGGAGTGTCCATTTCGTTAATAACGTGCGAATTTTGACAAGTCTCATCAAAGTAAACTTCGCCGATATGATTTTCCGTCATAACATCGGTTAAAGTATTCCAAGTGCCGACGTCTTTCCATTCGCCGCTGTAACGTACAACCTTAATATTTTTTTCACGCTCCACAACGGCGTAGTCAAAACTTATATCTGTAAGCTCAGAATAATTTTCCAAAAGTTCCTCATAAGAATCTGTCTTCAAAATTTCGCGAGCTTTTTCAAGCAAGTAAGAAATTTTACACGCGAATACGCCGCCGTTCCATAATCCGCCGATTTGGAGATATTTTTCAGCAGTCGCAAGATCTGGCTTTTCTTTAAATTCTACAACGTCACTGACTTTTTCTTTTGACGCCGGAATTATGTAGCCGTATTTTTCACTGGGATAAGTGGGATTAATCCCCAGAAGAATTAAATTTGCCGTTGAAGTTTGTACCAACTCTGTAAGAGTTTTAAATTGTGTAAAAAAATCATCGTCAACGTAAGGGTCGACAGGACAAATTACAACAGGTTCATCCGCGTCAAATTTTTTAATGTCGCGCAGATAAGCCGCCGTCAACGCAATGGCAGGAAAGGTATTTCGTCTGCAAGGTTCTGCCGAAATGTCTACGTTAGAAGGAACATATTTACGTAAAATTTTTGCCTGCGTTTTTGATGTAGACACTGTAACGGAAAGATGTGCCGGAATAGTACAAATTTGTTTGAAAGTCCGTTGCAACATAGATTCGTAGCCGTCATCGCCATGAAAAATTTTTACAAATTGCTTTGAACGAACCTCATTTGATAGCGGCCATAATCTTTTACCGCTGCCGCCGGAAAGTAAAATAATTTTCACCTTTAAATCCTCATTAAATAAAATTTTATATAATCAAAAAGCTTAGATTTTAGTGATTTACAAAATGCGATTGAAAATTTTTGCATCTTATGATAACATTTTTAAGACTTTAAAGCAAACACGCCGAAAAGTTTTTGAGGAAACTTGGACACTCAAAAAATCTGCGCGGAGTTTACGTTAAGTCGTAAAAATTTTTTTGGGGAGGATTTAATTTGAAAAAATTTATAATTCCTGCGTTGACTTCTGCACTTTTAATAGGTACGGCGTCAACAAGTTTTGCGGCAAACAATCCTTTCAGTGATGTAAATGAGCATCATTGGGCATATAAGTCAGTTGTCGCTCTTGCCGAAGTCGGAATTATCACAGGTTACGATAACAGTGACGCCAGCTTAAACGGCAAATTCGTCGGCGGACGTAGCATTACCCGTTATGAAATGGCGCAAATGCTCGCTAAATCTCTTGCACGTATTGAAGGCGAATTAGGAGAGACATTCAGCTCCTTTTTGAAAAGTCATGGTGGTACTGTAGAACCTTTTCAATTTCAACTCAGCAACGGCGCAGTCCTTGATATGAAAAATCTTGATGAGTTTATGAATCTTTTGATTGAGTTCCGCGAAGAACTCGATACTCTTGGTGTTCGTTTAAAAGACCTTGAAGATCATTCCGATAAGGTTAAGTGGACGGGCGAATTACGCTACCGTTATTGGAATAATAAAACTGACGATCAAGACGATTCGACGCGTAATCAAATGCAACTTAGACTTTTTCCGACAACGAAGATTGACGATCATTGGACGGCAAAAGCACGTATCACAGCATCAATGGATTTATCTGCCGATAGCACAACCGATGCGGCTTTAACTTACATTTATGCGGACGGCAAATACGATAAATTTAATGTAAGTCTTGGTAAAATGCCTTTCGTAAGTAATGCAGACGCAGGTAACAGCGGAAGTCTGTTAGTTGATGACTTTTTCAGCGGCGGACAAATTGTTTACGGTGACAAATTCCAAGTCAAAGTTGAAGCGGGACGTTGGAAACTCAGCCGCAGTAAAATGGGGCTGAGTGATTCTTCAAATTACGTTGGCGGAGAACTTCTTTATAACGATAAGAAACGCTTTAATTTTGGTGTCGGCTATCGTCATTTTAAATCGGATGAATTTGCCAATGCGGCAGGTTACGGTGACGAAGACAAGGCAAGTATCGTTTCTGTAGGCGCAGGATATAAACTTGGTGACGTTAAACTTGAGGCGGCTTATGCAAAAAATACTGCTGCCGATGACTATAATAAATCTTACAACTTTGAGCTTTCATATGCCGGAGCAAATCGCAATAAACCCGGCACTTGGGGAGCATTCGTAGCTTATCGTTATGTTGGCAATAATGTTTCATTTGCTCCGACTTACGATTCGCATGGTATGCTGTCCAATAAAAAGGGCGTTGACTTTGGCTTAACTTGGTCGCCATACAAAAATACTTTCACTAAGTTAAGCTATTTTCATGGAAAGTTGCTCAGCACCAACGATACAACTAAGACTTTCTTCGGACGTGTAAGTTTCTTCTTCTGAGGTAAAAATTTTTATGAAAATAAAACTGCGCGGAAGAAATTTAGAATTTGGCAAAAAAACTTTGATAATGGGAATTTTGAACGTAACGCCGGATTCATTTTCGGACGGCGGTTTGTTTTATTCCCATGCAAACGCGATTAATCACGCTGAAAAACTTATAGCGGACGGTGTGGACATTATCGACATTGGCGCGGAATCAACCCGCCCGAATTTTACGCCTATTAGTGCTGAAGAAGAAATTTCACGCCTTGAAAAAATTATTCCCGCGATAAAAAAATTTGGTGTACCAATCAGCGTTGACACTTACAAGCCGAAAGTTGCCGCCGTTGCATTGGAACTTGGCGCGGAAATTATTAATGATATAAGCGGGCTTTCTGATGAAGAAATGATTCACGTTGCGGAAAAATTTAACGCTCCGGTTATCGCTATGCACAATCGCAAATTCAACGGAAATGTTATCGACGACATTAAAAATTTTTTCAGTCAAACTCTGCAACGCTATAAAAATTCCGCGCAGATTATTTTTGATGTCGGAATTGGTTTCAACAAAACTCAAGAAGAAAATTTAACCGTCCTGAGGAATTTACGCGAACTGAAAAATATTGACGGCGTAGAAATTCCGTTGCTGTTGGGCGTGAGTCGAAAAAGCGTTATCGGTTATGCGACAAACTTTGAAGTTAATGACAGAGACGAAACGACGGGCGCAATTTGTGTTTTGGCGATAGCGCAGGGCGTTGATATTGTCCGTGTTCACAACGTTAAAATGATTTCTAAAATGTGCAAAATGACTGACGTATTGATATATGACAACAATTCTAAAAAATAACGATAAGCTTTGAAACAGAAGTGGCGCACAAGGACTAATCTTTTGCGTCAAAGAAAAAGTAGATTTAATAAGTAAAAAAGTTTTTATAAAAAATCTCTAGCCTATAAATAATTCTGATACAAAAACTATAACGCAACATAACACGGCGACGCGGAATAAACTTGCTCCGAACCACGCCGCCAAAATCCCAACGATTAATGCCAACGCGCCTGAAATTTCCGATTGTGTAGCGTGAAGAATCGCGGGGAAAGTCATAACTGCCAATGTCACATACGGCACATAGTATAAGAATGAACGTAGCGTGACATTTTTTATTTCTTTGCGAATCAATGTAAGCGGCAAAATTCGTATGGCTAAAGTTACCGCGCTCATTACGGCGAGGTAGATATAAATTTCGTGAGTCAAAAAAATTCCTCCAAAAAATTTTCTGTAGTTTAACAAGCCGATTTAGCATAGTCAATAAAAAATTTTTGTGATAAAATTCATTGAGAGGTGAATTTTTATGGAAGGATATAACGTAAAAATTTCTTGGGATGATGAAGCAAAAGTTTGGCTGGCAATAAGTGAAGAAATTCCGCTTGCAATGGAGGACGGATCATTGGATAAATTGATTTATCGCGTAAAAATTGCCGCGCCTGAAATTATTGAACTGAATAATTTGCCAAAATATGATTCGCTTTTTATGAACTTAACGCAAATAGAAAAGATGATATATTCATAATGGCTGAATATGAGAAAAAAGTTCGAGAAATTTTGTTGAAAAATAATTGCGAATTTGTGAGACGCGGAAAAGGTGACCATGATATTTGGCACAGTCCGATAACAAATAAAAATTTTCCTGTAGACGGAAAAATTAAATCTCGCCACATTGCAAATGAAGTTATGAAACAAAGCGGAATAAATTATCGTTTTTGAAAAAATCTCGATGGCAAAAGTCGTTGGGATTTTTATTTGGCAAAAAAATTTGACGTAACGGCGGCTTTTAGTTATTATGTGCAGATTAAGGAGGAATTTAAATTTGGAAACTTTAAAAGGAATGGAACGCACTCATAATTGCGGTGAACTTAGGAAAATTGATGAAGGTAAGGAAGTTCAACTGGCGGGCTGGGTATCGCGCAGAAGAGATCACGGCGGCTTAATTTTTGTGGATATGCGCGACCGTAGCGGGCTTGTGCAGGTTGTGTTTGACGAAGCGGCTATGGGGGCTGAAGCCTTTGATAAAGCGGAGACTTTACGCAATGAATTTGTTATCGGAATTCGCGGCAAAGTTCGCGCCCGCAGTGCCGAGACTGTCAATCCCAAAATGGCGACCGGTGAAATTGAAATTGTCACGTCGGAGCTTAGGATTTTGAATAAGGCTAAGACCCCGCCGTTTTACATTCAAGACGGCGTTGACGTTGATGAAAATGTAAGGTTGCGTTATCGTTATCTTGACTTGCGCCGCCCAGAAATGCAACAAAATATTATCCTGCGTCATCGCGTCACAAAAATTATGCGTGATTATCTTGACGAAAACGGATTTTTGGAAATTGAAACGCCGATGCTTTGTCGCAGTACGCCTGAAGGCGCGAGAGATTTTCTTGTACCGAGCAGATTAAACGCGGGACAATTTTACGCCTTGCCGCAATCGCCGCAAATTTTTAAGCAACTTTTAATGGTGTCGGGATTTGAAAAATATTTTCAGATTGTGCGTTGTTTCCGCGACGAAGATTTACGCGCCGACCGTCAACCTGAATTTACGCAGTTGGATATTGAAACTTCCTTTTTGAATCAAGAAAATATTTTGACGTTGATGGAAGGCTTGATTAAAAAAATTTTTGAGACGACGCTTGATGTAAAAGTTGAAACACCGTTTTTGCGTATGAGTTGGCAAGAGGCTATGGACAGATTCGGCACCGATAAACCCGACCTGCGTTTTGGTATGGAACTTCAGGACATTTCGGAATACGTCAAAGGCAGTGACTTCAAAGTTTTTTCGAGCGTGCTTGAAAAGGGCGGGCAAATTAAAGTTATCAAGGTTGACGGCTACGCGAATATTCCGCGCAAGGAACTTGACGGACTTGTTGAGTATGTCAAAACTTACGGCGCGAAAGGTTTAGCTTGGATTCAATATGCCGAAGAAGGCATTAAATCACCTTTCAAAAAATTTTACAGCGAAGAAACTTTTGAACAAATTAAACAGGCTACGGGAGCTGAGACGGGCGATTTACTTTTAGTCGTCGGCGATAAAGCGTCAGTAGTCGCACAAGCGTTGGGTGAATTGCGTTTAGAAATGGCGCGTCGCAGAAATTTAATTGACGCGAATAAACTTTGTTTCTTGTGGGTAGTAGATTTTCCGATGTTTGAATACGTTGAAGAAGATAAACGCTACAAGGCAATGCATCACCCGTTTACTTCGCCGCGTGAAGAGGACGTAGAATTTTTGTTGACTGAGCCTGAAAAAGTTAAAGCCAATGCCTACGACATAGTTTTAAACGGCGTGGAAGTCGGCGGCGGCAGTTTAAGAATTTATCAAAGTGACTTGCAGGAAAAAGTTTTTGAAGCTATTGGATTGACGAAGGAAGAAGCCCGCGCGAAATTCGGCTTTTTAATGGACGCGTTTGAATACGGCACGCCTCCGCATGGTGGAATTGCATTTGGGCTTGACAGATTAGTTATGTTAATGGCGCAGAGAAAATCTATTCGCGACGTGATAGCCTTCCCCAAAACTCAAAGCGCGATTGATCCGATGAGCCACGCGCCCAGTGAAGTTGATGAAAAGCAACTGCGCGAATTACACATCAGAGTTAAAGCAACTGCAAAATGATTAAGGAAGTTTTAATCGTCGAAGGAAAAATGGACGTTGCCGCGATTAATAAAGCCGTCGACGCAGATTGTATCATAACGGGCGGCTTTACGCTTAATCACAGGACTTTGAAAAATATTTCTGCGGCTTACGAAAAGCGCGGGATAATTATTTTGACTGATCCCGATCCTGCCGGTGAGCGTATCAGAAAATTTTTGACGGAGAAATTTCCAAACGCCAAACATGCTTACGTACCGCGAATTGAGGCGACTGCTAATGACGACATAGGGATTGAGCAAGCGTCCCCTGAAAGTATACGCACGGCACTTTCAAAAGTTCGGACTGTTGAGATAAATACGCGTGAAGAATTTAACGCCGTCGAAATGGTTAAATATGGTTTATCGGGCGGCGCGGACAGTTCAAAGTTGCGTGATAAAATTGGTGCAAAGTTGGGCATCGGTTACGGAAATGTTAAAACTTTTGTGAAGAGATTAAATTCCTACGGTGTGACGCGTGAAGAATTTTTAAACGCTCTTGAAAATGATTGAAATAAAAAATTTAACTTATACATATATGAAAGGTACTCCCTTCGAGAAAACTGCGCTGAAAAATATTTCGTTCAGCGTGGCGGAGGGAAATTTTTTTGCAATCGCGGGACATACGGGCAGCGGTAAATCTACGCTGATTCAGATAATTGCAGGGCTTATCGATTTTAAAATCGGCTCGGTTGAAGTTGACGGCGAATCCATTAAAAATAAATCTGCGCGGCGGAAAATCGGAATTGTTTTTCAATATCCCGAGCAACAACTTTTTGAAGAAACGGTAGAAAAAGATATTGCCTTTGGTCCGAAAAATTTTGGATTGAGTGAGTTGGAAATTTCAAAACGCGTCGATGAATCAATGAAATTAGTCGGGCTTGATTTATCTCTGAAAAATTTATCGCCATTTGAACTTTCGGGCGGACAAAGGCGGCGCGTAGCCATTGCAGGAATTTTAGCCCTCAAACCGAAATATTTAATCCTTGACGAACCGACGGCGGGGCTTGACCCAAGAGCGCGTAAAAATTTTTTATCAGAAATTCAAAGACTTCATAAATTGGGCGTGACAATAATTTTGGTAACGCATTCAATGGAAGACGTCGCAAACTTAGCTGAAAAAGTTTTGGTATTGACGGACGGAGAAATTTTATTTGAAGGAACTCCGCGCAAACTTTTCACGGATATAAAAATTTTAGAAAGGGCGGGGCTTGAACTTCCTGCGGCAACTCGTCTGATTCATAAATTTTCCCGCGCAGGTTTCAACGTCAACACGGAAATTTTAACAATCGACGAAGCCGAAAAAGAAATTTTGAAGGTGATTAAATGAAAAAAATTTTTTATACATTAATGATTTTGGCATTGATGATTCCGAATATTTGCGGAGCAAGTGCAATTAAAACGTGGAAAATTGACGGCGAATATCACGCAGTTTATCCGAGTGTGGACTCTGAAATAGACGCTTCGGAAATTCCCAAGTACAACAGAATCAGCGAGAAAATTAATGAAGTGATGCGGGATTATTGGAACTCTGTAGCATTTACCGGCGGCTTTGTTAAATCGACGATGAACTACGAAATTACCTGCGACAAAGATAATTTTTTGAGTATGGTTTTTACTGTTACAATGATGTTTACGGACAAGCCCGATTTTTACGAAAAAGACGAGAACGGCAACATAATACCTTATATTTACAAGCGGACTTTAAATTTTGATATGCGGACGGGATATTTTATCGAACCGGAAAGTTTAAAAAATTTTTCCGACAAATATAGCTGCACGCCTCAAGATATTTCTAAGAAGTTGCAGGAGTATGCTAAAGCACATAATTTTGAGTTGGATTCCGCGATGAAAGATTTGCAAATAATTCCGCAATGTTATTATATTGATGAAAATTTTCATCTGCACTTTATTTTTGCAGGCTATGAACTTTCGCAGAAGTTGAAGTATTATGATTTTGTAGATATTGATATGACGAAGTAGGAGGCGATTCAGTGAAAAAATTTTTTATTGTAATGATTTTGGCGTTGATGATTCCGAATATTTGCGGAGCGACGGAAATTCAAGCTACGGATTATAAAGGGGATTTTCAATTTGTATATCCTGAGGTAAAAATTGCAAACAGGTTTATCAATACGAAGATTAATGAAAAGATTCGTGAGGAAGTCAAGGAACTTTTCCACACGGTAAAACAGCCTGACGTTTCAACTACGGCGACAATGACTTATGAAATTTCTTGCGATGATAAAAATATTTTGAGTTTGATTTTGACTGAAGTGGTTTACGTACAAGGCGCGGCGCATCCTTCGACGTATAAGCGGGCGTTGAATTTTGATACGCGAACCGGCAAGCTTATAAAGCCGTCCGATTTAAAAAATATTTCCCGCGAATATGCGAAAGATGATTACACACCGAAGGGAATCACAAAAAAATTAAAAGCATATGCCAAAAGTAACGGTATATCTTTAAATGGGGATTTTAAAGAGTTTGAAAAAATGCCCGAAAATTTTTACTTCGATGAAAATTTTCACTTACATTTTATTTTTCAGCAAAGTGAGCTTGCGCCTTATGCGGCGGGGATTATAGATTTTGACGCGACGAAATATTAATCAATTTTATTTAGAAAACTAAAAAATCGGCAAGGATTTTTCCCTGCCGATAATTTTTTTATTATCGTAAAAA
>FLNU01002382.1_pt1 | contig 13494 bp, 10 predicted proteins | sample 1140361 | NCBI WGS metagenome assembly FLNU01 (sample SAMEA3878206, study PRJEB12797) | bioreactor metagenome | biome: Moose rumen | place: Sweden | collected 2011-10 | reverse complement strand
TTGAGAGACGGTGAAGAACACCGTCTCTACCGCGCATCTTCTTTCGTCACTTCTTGCTTCGTATTTTCGTACTTCGTACTTTTGTACTTCGTCCTTGCCTTTGCCTCGTGCAAAAATGATAGTAACACCACGGGCGGCTCGCTTCTCAGCGACCAAGATCGTATCATCGTCGGTTGCGACACCTTCTCCACCTCCTCCTCAATAATAGAAGCCTTCGATATCTACACCACCCCCGACTCCTTCCTGCTCGGCGAGTGCGACAGCCGCTTCGGCACTATCCACGCCGATATCCTTGCGCAGTTTGCCTGCCCTGTAGGCTTCGTCTTCCCTGAGAATGCCGTGGTCGATTCGGCATACCTCTTCTTCTATTATTCCTCATGGTTCGGTGACGGCTATTCGCCTCTCACACTCTCTATCTATCGAATGGATAAGAACACCTTAGACTATAATTCTGACTATTCGCACGACATCGATGTAGAAGATTACGTTACTCTCAGCGACGACAATATGGTTATTGACCGCATACGCGTCATCGTCCCCGCCGAACCTACGGACTCCGTCTATCTCTCTTCTACCGGCTCATACGAGCCTTTCGTGAAGATGCGCCTCAAAGACGACATCGCCAAAGAGTTATTCAATAGCGACAACTTCACCAACATCGAAACATTCACACAGGCTTTCAAAGGGTTATACATTCAAAGCGACTTCGGTAGTGCAAACCTGCTACATATCGAAGATATCAATATCGCCCTCTATTATCACTTCACCTACGAGAAGAACGGGCGTGACACCACCGTCAATGACACCAAAGGTTTCTACGCCAACTCCGAGGTAAGGCAAGTCAACCGCTATATCTACCTCAATATCCCTATGGAGAGTCTTCGGGCAGATAGCGACAGCGTCTGCTATATCGTTGCCCCCGCTAATATCTACACCCGCATCAGTCTGCCTATCCGCAATATGGCGCAGCATATAACCGATCAGATGAAATATGTGTCGGCAGCAGGCGATACTATGGTTAAGCGACCTTATGTCAATATGGCAAACCTCGATATAGAGGTGCTTAACCATTACGATGGCTATTCTCGCAAGACGCGCGATGACTGGGCACAACCCGCCGAATATATGCTTCTTATCAAAGAAGATGCCGTCGATCGGTTCTTCAGCCATAACGAACTGCCCTCCGACACTTGCGCCATACTATCGCCGCTCGTCACGGTGGACGATGGCACCGGCGTATCCACATACGGCTACTCCTACGATCTGGCAGTGCTCCTCACCAATGCCATAAGAAAGATACAAGAAGAGAAAGAGAAGGACGAAACTGCCGACCTGCAAGACGACCTAAATATGGTTTTGGTACCCGTTTCCGTCAAGACGAGCACCTCGTCTTCAAGTTATTACTCCTATACCACCTCTTCCGCTAACATCTCTTCCGTTAAGCAGGAGCAGACCGTCAGTGCCACCGTCATCCGCGCCTCACAAAACGAAGACGACCCCTTAGATATCGAGGTCGTCTTCTCCGGTTTCTAATAAATCTTTATTCCCTTCGTACTTTGTTCCTTCGTCGTTAAAATGGTAGGTCAGTACTATCATCCGGAATAGACGAAGCAGCACTATCGAACGGCTGAGTGACCGGCGCGGCGGGAGCAGCCTGCGGTGCGGCTTGAGGCACGGCCCCCGGTATCTGCGGCTGCGGAGCCGGAGCAGCACCGCCTTGCGGCATCATAGCCGACACAGGAGCACTCTGTACAACACCTTGCTGCACCTTCCATGCGCGTACCGAAGTGTACCAGCGACCATTGAACTCGCGGCTGTCAAGTTCGAAACTAACAGTTACTATCTCGTCAACATTAAACGGGTTATCCTGAATACGCTGAGAGCCAAACAGTTCAATAGCAACACGGCGAGGATAACTCTCAATGGTCTCAATGATGAAAGTCTTTAACTGCCACGGGTTGCCGGTACGAGAGCTGGTGCCTTCCTGCAATGGAAGAATCTGAATAACTTTTCCTATTATATCCATAATCGTAATTTTTTATCTGTCTGATTATCCTTTTATTGCGGCTATACCCGGCATCACCTTACCCTCGATGGCTTCGAGCAGAGCACCGCCACCGGTGGATATATAACTAACCTTATCTGCGATGCCGAACTTATTCACGCAAGCCACAGAGTCTCCGCCTCCAATGAGCGAGAAAGCTCCATTCTTTGTTGCCTCAACAACAGCCTCACCGATAGCGCGGCTACCTGCGCAGAAATTGTCGAACTCGAATACTCCGGCAGGACCGTTCCACAGTATAGTCTTGCAGCCTTTGATAGCCTCCGCAAACAGTTTCTGAGCCTCCGGACCGGCATCTAATCCTTGCCATCCCTCAGGGATAGCATTTGAAGGTGCTACTTTTTGCTCCGCATCGTTAGCAAAGCGGTCTGCTATGATAGCATCCGGAGCCATAACAAGTTCCACTCCGTTCTTTTTTGCCAGTTCCTCAACTCCTAACGCAACATCTGTTTTGTCAAGCTCTACAATCGACTCACCTATCTCGCCGCCATGAGCCTTAGCAAATGTGTAGGTCATACCGCCGCAGAGAATCAACTTATCTACTTTCCCCAAGAGATTTTCGATAATGCCGATCTTCGAACTTACCTTCGAACCGCCCATAATAGCGATAAACGGACGCTTGATATCAGAGAGCACGTTATCAACAGCCTTTACCTCTTTCTCCATCAGGTACCCGAGCATCTTGTTGTCTGCATCAAAATAATCGGCTATAACGGCAGTCGAAGCATGCTTGCGGTGAGCGGTGCCGAAGGCATCCATAACATAGCAATCAGCGTATGAGGCAAGAGTCTTTGCAAACTCTTTCTGACGCTGACGCATCTCTTTCTTTGCCTCCTCGTACGCGGGGTCTTCCTTGTCTATGCCGACGGGCTTACCCTCTTCTTCGGGATAGAAACGCAGGTTCTCAAGCAGCAACACCTCGCCCGGCTTGAGAGCAGAGGCTGCATCGTGAGCCTTACCGCAATCCTCTGCGAACTTAACCTCTTTTACGCCAAGAGCCGCAGCTACGGCATCTTTGATTTGCACTAAAGATAACTTGGCATTCACCTTGCCCTTCGGCTTGCCCATGTGCGACATTACGATAAGCGCACCGCCCTCGTCAAGAATATGCTTAAGAGTAGGCACTGCACCGCGAATACGTGTGTCGTCGGTAATCTTACCATTCTCGTCTAACGGCACATTGAAGTCAACGCGCACAATAGCCTTCTTTCCTGCAAATTTGTAATCTGAAATGTTCATAGTAATATGGTATTTTGAAATGTTAGCCGATTTGTGATCCGGTTGGGATTCGAACCCAAGACCCACAACTTAGAAGATAAAAACAACTATGCTTAAATCACAATGTATTAAAATGTTATAAGTTTTTCAAAAATTGTTGCGCACTACTCACGCACTTTACTACTCACGCACTTTTGTTATATTTCTTAAACTTATGATACCATTTTTCCCAAGAGGGAGAGATGGTATTTTTTTGTGCGGAACACCAACTTTGGCTGACTGCCGCTGTCGTGGTGTCAGTCGTCAGATATATTTCTCTAATGCTTTCCGCAGGGTCGTTATTGTCTGCTGCAACTCTGCCTTGTCTGCTTTGAGTTCCGCTACCTGCTGCCGCAGGCGTTCAATCTCGGCGGAAAGGTTAGTTGTTGCGGTGTCAGGGGTGAGTGTGTCTTTTCTGATATAGACTCTTCCGTAGTTGTCTTTGATGACATCTCCCGACATTGTGAATGTCGTTTCGTCTCGTTCCGATTTTAAGAGCGTGCAAAGATACGCAAATAAAATTAAACTTGCAAGTAAAAATAATTTTTTTTGAATAGTCAGGTTCAACATCAAAGTGCAAAATTAGTAAAAATATTTGAAGAAGCAATCCTTTGGTGTCATAAAGTTTAATTTTTCTCTTGGTCTTCGGTTGATTTTGTGCTGTCATTGAGCGACCTTTATTATCGGTGTTCCAAGAGTAGAAGAAATTTTTGCGAGTGTAGAAAGCGTAAAATTATGCGTGCCTGCACACCAACGACTTACTTCCGCCTCCGAGCATCCCATCTCTTTGGCAAAAGCCTTTTGCGTCATACCCTTTTCTTTGAGTATGCTATCTATCTTGTCGGCTATTCCGAATGACCAATCAACCCTCTGTTTTATATCAGGGGGTGTGGCTGCCACAAGTTCGTTGAATAAATTTGCTGTACTATTCATACCTCAAAAGTTTTATTGTCAATTCCGCTTATTTTGGTTTCTTCAATAGTTACCTTGCCTCTGCGCTCTGCTTGTTTGAGTAATTTGTCTAAATTCTGCAAAGTTATCACATATCCATTAAGGTCTGGATTTTCTTGATATGTGCGCGTGTCTTTTACACCACCATTACCAACAATCAATATGCTATCAGATAGGCGCAAACAATATAATCTCAATTCTAAACGTTCCATATTATCAGGTAGTGCAACAACCCTATCAGACATTTTTCCCTCATAACGAAAATATCGTTCAAGAAAGCCACTTGCGTTGAGCATACGATTGATGGCATTAAGAATAACCGACAACTCTGTTTGCCGTTCTGCATTATCCTTAAATTGCAACATGAATTTTTCAAATTCAGTTACCGCCTCGCCCTCAAAACGAATTGTAAAAAGTCCTGCCTTGTCGGTCTGGCTAACCTCTTCTATAATAACTTTTGCCATAGTAGTAATAATAAATTGTCGTTGTTATCTTTCACGATGCAAAGATACAACAATTTTTCTAAAAATTAGCATAAAAAGTAATTTTTTTACAAAAAAAAATAGAATTGTAATGTTTTTGTTGCAAAATCTACTTATTCCGTTCATAATACTCAAAGAAAAATACGAACTTGTGCGGGTGTTCCTCAACCAATCCATACCACACCATACAACTTTTTGTGATTACTTAATAACACAAATAAACGCAACCTTAAGTCGAGATACAATGTAAGTTTAGCCATAATTTTTGTTGCGCACTATTTACGCACTTTTTGAAGGTTTCTAATTGGGTATAAATTGGACTTGACCTACTTACTTTTGTCAAAAATCTTGGCTAATTCCACCATATAAAATGCAGAAAAAGTCAAGAAAACATTGTTTCTTAACTTTTAGTACATCGTGATTTACAAAGAGTTACATCGTTTTCACTTAACAAACATCGTTGTTTTGTTCCGTTAGTGATCCGGTTGGGATTCGAACCCAAGACCCACAGCTTAGAAGGCTGTTGCTCTATCCAACTGAGCTACCGGACCAAATCGCAAAGTAGTGAACGTCTCCTAATGTTCATAAAGTAGTGAACGTCTCCGAATGTTCAATGGTAGAGACGGTGTTTTCCACCGTCTCTCAATAGTGGAAAACGTCTCCGAACGTTCAGAATATGCTAAAACAGAAACCACTTTGTTCCACAAAACCGATGCAAAATTAATAAAAAAAAATAAAATATCAAAATTTTTAGGGCAAAGTTTTGGTTGTTACGGATAAAATATGTAATTTTGTAATTGTAATTAAGTTCGGGTAGTATGCGCTTATTGCAACCACCTGTTGCGCAGCAGCCGTCATTGGCTGCTTTTTCGCCTACTTATTATACGTCGGGAAACAGCTATTATAAGTTACAAATATGAGACAACTAAAAATCACAAAATCAATCACTAACCGTGAGAGTGCTTCACTCGACAAATACCTTCAAGAGATTGGTCGTGAAGAACTGATTTCGGTAGAGGAGGAGGTAGAGTTGGCAGGACGCATTCGCCAAGGTGATCAAGCAGCGTTAGAGAAGCTGACACGCGCCAACCTCAGATTTGTCGTTTCCGTTGCAAAGCAATATCAGAATCAAGGGCTTAGTTTGCCTGACCTTATCAATGAAGGCAACCTCGGTTTGATAAAAGCGGCAGAGAAGTTCGACGAGACGCGCGGATTTAAGTTTATATCGTACGCCGTTTGGTGGATTCGTCAGAGTATATTACAGGCGTTAGCAGAGCAGAGTCGTATTGTTCGTTTGCCTCTCAACCAAGTTGGTTCTCTTAACAAAATCACGAAGGCATACTCTCGTTTTGAGCAGGAGTTTGAGCGTAAGCCGTCAGCAGAAGAGTTGGCAGAACGCATTGATATACCTGTGGAAAAGATTGCCGACACGCTAAAGATGTCGGGCAGGCAGATATCTGTTGACGCTCCTTTTGTTGAGGGCGAAGATAACTCTCTGCTTGACGTCATGCCCAACGACGATTCGCCAAATGCCGATCGCGGACTTATCAACGAGTCGTTATCAAAGGAGATTGACCGCGCCCTCGCAACACTCACGCCAAGAGAAGCCGATATCATTCGCAAATTCTTCGGCATAGGAGTACCTGAAAAAACATTAGAGGAGATTGGTGAGGAACTGCATCTGACTCGTGAGCGCGTACGCCAGATAAAGGAAAAGGCTATAAAGCGACTTCGCGCTAATCAGCGCAGTCGCGTCTTGAAGACTTACTTGGGATAATATCCTCTGCTTTCATTTGTATTGTTGTTCGCCCGCCGAAATGATTTTCTTCGAGGGTGTAACATATATCTACCGGGTGACCATTCTGCAGATGCAGAGCGAGGTCACCCTTTCTGAATGCGATGCCGTCAATAAACAATTCTGCTCCTTCGGGGGATGTACTGCGATCGGTAACATTAAGATGCAAATGCTCTCCCTCTTTCCCCACGCGCCGAGTATAACGATAGTTAATAAGATTTTCGGTTAAAAAGATCGGGCGCGGATTACCGGGGCCGAAAGGCTCCATACATTTTAATATTTTCACAAACTGAGGAGTTATATCGGCAAGCGTAATCTTGGCATCAATATAAATGACCGGTTGGCGCCGGCTTGGCAAAATATTCTCTGCCACATAGTTCTCAAATCGCTGCTTAAATTCAGGGAGGTTTTCGAGTGGCATAGAAAGTCCTGCAGCAAAAGTATGTCCGCCAAAATGAGTAAGCAAGTCGCTGCACGACTCAATGGCAGAATACAAATCGAAGTCGTCCACCGACCGAGCAGAACCGGATATCATACCTGTATCTGGGTCTTGCGTGAACACTACCGTAGGACGGTAGTACTGTTCTACTAAACGAGATGCCACTATGCCTATCACCCCTTTATGCCACTTCGGGCTAAAGACGACAGTGCTGTATTTATCAGCATTTTCCTTATCTGCTTGAAGCATACTTACAGCCTCTTCAAAGATTGATTTATCCAGTCCTTTGCGCTCTGTATTATGCTCTTCTACTGCCTGCGCCAACTCTTCCGCCTCTGCCATATTATCCGTTATGAGCAATTTTACCGCCTCTGCCCCTGAACGGATACGCCCGCAGGCATTGACACGAGGTCCGAAACGGAAAATCAGATCTGTTATGCCTATCGCTCCCTGTTCTAACGCGGCTGTCCGCATCAGAGCTACCAATCCCGGCATCGTCGTTCTGTTAATCTCTTGAAGACCAAGGCTGACAAGCGTGCGATTTTCTCCATTAATCGGCACGATATCAGACGCTATACTCATTCCTAACAGCGGCAACAGATTAAAAAGCACAGAGAACGATATATCATGCCTAATAGCATACGCCTGCATTAACTTAAACCCTACCCCGCAGCCCGACAGTTCCTTGTAAGGATAAGGGCAGTCTTCTCTATGGGGATTAAGCACGGCCACCGCCTTAGGCAACTCATCACCGGGCTTATGGTGATCGCAAATGATAAAGTCAATATTCCTTTTCCTCGCATACTGCACTTTATCTACTGCTTTTATTCCGCAATCGAGTGCTATGATAAGCGAGCAACCTTCGGCTTCTGCATAATCTATTCCTTGAAAAGATATACCATACCCCTCTTTATATCTGTCGGGAATATAAAATCTGAGATACTGCTCCTTTGTACTTTGTACATTGTAACTTTGTACATTTTCTTTATTCTCCACAAAACTTAAAAAACGATATACTAACGAAACTGCCGTTGTGCCGTCAACATCGTAGTCGCCATATACGAGTATCCGCTCCTTATTTCTCACTGCCTTATCTAATCGTCGCTCCGCCGCCTCCATATCTCGCATCAAGAACGGGTCGTGAAGCGGTGTTTTAGTAGGACGAATAAAAGAGCGAGCAGCCTCCGCCGAGGTCACTCCTCTATTGACAAACAACGATGCCGCAACCTTACTTATACCCAACTCATCAGACAGCAGGGCAGACAGTTGCTCCTCACGTGCCGTCAGTTCTTTTATTTGCCACCTATAATCCATAATATAAAGTACGAAGGACTAATGTACCGCTTACGATATGTACGAAAGGACTGCCGAATAATATTCGGCATAATTGACAACGCTTTTTGTTACGGCATTGCCGAATAATATTCGGCATCTTAGTGGAGAACATCTCCGAACGTTCAGAAAGTAGTGAACGTCTCCGAACGTTCAAACAACTGCAAAGGTAATATTATTTTACAAGATATACAATAAAAAATTAAATCATTAACAAATTTGAACGTTCTCAGACGTTCACTACTATTACCATATGCGCATAACTATACATCTCAACTAACAAATATGACCATTTTGGCAGTGCCTATCACAGAATATATAGATAAAGTAGCGGTTGTAAGAGAAAAATTCACAATAAATTTTGCAGTTTGAAAGAAAGATATTACCTTTGCAGTCGTTTAGTAGTGAAGCACTCCCATGCTTCACATGAGGCACAGGAGTGCCTCACTATAGCAACAACGTACATAGCACAAGCGGTACATCGTACGTGGTACTTGGTCACTTGGTACTTGGTCACTTGGTACTTGGTTATGGCGTCTCAGAACGTTCGGAACGAATCGTCACTCACTGACGTTAAACAGGAGCGCAGCAAGTGTGCTGCTACATAATAAAAGGCGTTTATTGACGTTTGTTTTGGTACATCGAAATCCGGAAAGTTTCACCAACCCAAAACAAGACGGTGCAATAGATGTCCCGTGGATATGTTACATTAAGTCCTCGCCCGTATAAGGGTGGGTGGGAAAACATATCGGGCGTGGGCGTTATTGTTTGTTCTTGTTGGAAGGGTCATTTCCGGAACCTCGATGTAGAGAATGAGCGTGAATAACATTCACGCTTTTTGTGTAAATCGTACCCTTGCTGCTAAGAACTACAGGCTCATTATTATGTAGTCTCTTTATGAGAATTGGGTGGGTTGAATATTGTAGAGAGGATAAATAATTAAACCCGAAACGGTCATTAGACCATTTTGCGCTTACGAGGCTTTCTTTTAGTCATCTTTTTTACCGCTTTTCAGTTACAATGGAACCCCATTGCGCCATCAAACCGGCAAAAAATCTAATCAGAATTAAAACCATAATCATACAACGCCAATGACCGAGTTGGTGGCAAAAAAACTCCTGCTTTCGGGCAGGAGTTTTTTTGTTACAAATGTGCAAGTACAATAGAACGTTCGGAGACGTTCTCCACTACTGAGAGAGGCTAAAGAATAGCGTCTCTACCGTATGCGTATACCGGCAACATTATAGCGAGTGCCATCAGGCATGATGATTATGAGCTGACCGTCTTCAATGCACTTCACTGGTCGGAGTCGGCTATCATCGCTCACATTTTCTACTGCGCTGATAATGGGGGTAGCCTCATATACCGCAACATATACTGCATCCGCTGTTACAGCTTCAAGCTCAGGCGTCCAGCCAATGAAGGTATATTCATACTCGTCATCCGGCTCCTTGCTCGGCACGATAGTACAATCGGGCACCTCACCCCAGTCAAAGAGATGTGTCTCGATAAATGAGCTATCGGCGTCAAGGAAGGTTACAGAATACTGATCTAAGGCAAAGATAGCGGTGATGGTAGTATCACGATTTACATAGACACTACGCTCATAGTAAGAATTGCCGTCCGACCAGCCTACGAAGTGATAATGCTCATCAGCGGTAGCGGTGATGCCATACACATAAGTATTATAATACTCACCATTTACGGTGCTATCATTCACCGTACCACCTTCTGTAGCGAGCACAGTCAGCGAATATGTTGTATAATCGAAGATAGCTGTCAAACTGATATCCTGAGTGACAACAATCACGCGTGGGTTATCAGTGATACTATCTGACCAGCATACGAAGTGCGAACCGTAATACGGTGTAGCCGTCAGGGTTATCTGTGAGCCCTCATCGTACCATCCTGTGGAGATGTTCACATAGCCATGTCCTTCGGTAGCAATACCTACATAGTAGCGGTTCAGCGGTTCTGTGACAGGTTCAAACATAGCCTCTAACTGCATATCACCGGTTATGGTAATCAAGCGCACCACGCTCATATCGCCATCCGACCAGCCTACGAACTTGTAGCCTGCATCAGGTGTAACACTTATATTAAGAGTAGCACCATATCGGCAAACGAGAGTATCACCCGCAGTGGTGTAGTAGCCGGAGACAGAGGTGATAGAGCCACCCTCACCGGCAGTGAGCACAACATTGCAGTTCTGAACAAACATCGGAGCGATAGTCACATCCTCGGTGACTTTGAAATAGCAATAGTTGGATGTTGAGCCGTTAGACCATTGCAGTAAGTTATATCCGGCATTTGCCCAAGCCTCAACATATATCCACGCGTCCTCTTCTACCTCAACTACCAAGCTATCTGTCACCTCCTCACCATTGTAATATACTATACCACCTTCGCAGGGCACGATTGTTACTATATGCTGCGGTATAAGCTCAAAGAGAGCTGTGATAGTAATGTCGCTATTTATGGTTAGTGTACGATACTGATTTGTAGAGCCGTCCGACCAGCCTACGAAGCGGTAATGCTCTAACGCATACGCATAGAGTTCTACTGTGTAGCCTGCGGGATAAGTGCCTGTCCCGTCACCGGACAACGCGCCTCCTTGCTCAATAAGAACGGTCAAGAGATATGTGTGATCGACTAATGTGGACACAACGGCCGTTGCCCTCTGACTCCATACTGCCGTAAACATACCGGGCATATACTCTACATACGGAAGAACATACAACCTATATTCGGCATCATCCTCCACCTCGCAGGTCAAAGTGTTTGCAGTAAGAACTGAGTCCATCAGATATTTACTACCTCCGAGGGAGTCTAACTCATACAGTACTACATACACCTGCTGAGCATCGGTCAGCCATGAGAAGGTCAGTTTCATATCGTCAGCTTCACCCGTCAGGTTGCGTATGTATTCAGGAGCAACACTCACGCTGAACGACTCACCTGCTACGCTCCTGCCTAAGTAATCATCGCTCGCTGCTTCCATCGGACGAACAGACCATGTGTATGTTCCGTTGAATTGGCATAAGAAATCATACGAGGTTGTTGCCACCACATCTCTTTTTACCAAATAGCCGTTTTGAGCAATCTGCACTTCATAGCGCACGGTGTCAGCATTACTCTGCCAACTGAGGTGATACTGCAATCCGTCAGTAGAGGTTGCTGTAAGCTCGGAAAGCACAATCTGAGCCTTGTGCAGAGTGACGCTATCAGCAGCATAGACAGTATTCATACCCTGTGTTCCATATCTCGGGAAATATGCATTTGGAGTTACTGACCAAACCACAGATAAGCTGTCATAACTATCCGGAACATAATAAGTGTAGGTCGATTCGTACGCATAACAGCTATAGATATACCTACCATCAGTCCCATATATCTGCAGGTAATAATAACTTGGCATATCCAAACTTTCCCAGCTCAGTTCTAATCTGCCCGGAACAGACACAGCCATCATACTCTCCGGTATGATACGATAGTCATGGCTTTCTGCATCGCAACCTGTTGCACGGAAGCTATCATCGAAGCAATACTCATAGCAGGTATCCGTGCTGAAAGCGAAGATAGCCTGAGAATAAGTGCTCCGTTTCTGCAATCGCATCTGCAAAGCAGGCATCGTGGTAGAGCCTGTATAGCTGAACCAATTATCACCCTCAGCCGTCATCGGTCTCTCAGTCCATGAATCGTCAGCAGGATTATAGAGCAGGATGTTTGCACCGGCTGCTATATCAAACTCACTATCCGGCGTATATAGCACGCGAACAGTGATGTCACGCTCCTCTTGCTGCACCACTTCAAATGACGAAGAACTCCAGTAATCTAAACCATTATCTCTATTGTATATGTCAACGCTAAAGGTATATACACCCTCAGTAGCAAGGACGGGAGTAGTATATGAAGTTCCCGTATATATATTGCCCGACTGCAGTAAATTTCCAAAGGGGTCATACAAGTAAACGTATGTATAATAGCTTTCCGGCTGTTGCTGAACTTCCCAACTCAGGGTAAACGTGCCATCGCCGTTAGGTGTAGCGTTGAGGTTAAACGGAACGCAAAGCGATTGAGGTATGGTAAATGCCTCGCCGAAAACCGCATCCAAATAGTTGCTGTAGCGGATTACCGGCTGTACTGCCCACGTATATTCCACATCAATAGTGTCAAATAGCACAACTGTAATCTCCGTACCATTTACACTGTTCTGCCACCATAGCACGCTGTCTCTAAACACATACACCTCATAACTGTCAGCCACGTCTTGCACTTCCCATGACAAGGTTACCATATCAGTGCCTACCTCTGCCTGCAAGTTAGTAGGCGTGAAGTTTTTAACTTGTGCATCACAAGGCGCAAGATTAAGTCCGTAGAAGTATTCCAAGCAGGTGTCAGACGCAATTGTTATAGCACTGCCGGAATATGAACTTATGCTAAAGCGTATAGCAGGTTCGGTGGTAGTCCACGTATATGAGTACCAATAGTCGCCTTCGTCATTTGCACGAACAGCAGTAGGGGTGTTATACATATTGAAGGTATAGAACATCACGCTATCTTCTATTGCGTATCCGCCTGACGGCTGTATCAGTACGCGAGCTGTAATCGAATGTTCTGCTATTGTGTCAACGTCAAAATTAACATTTATCGTCCCGAAGTTTGTTCCCGAAACACTTAATGCTTTCACAAAACACTCATAATTGCCCGTGGCTAATACCGGCGTTACAAACCGAGTCTCGCTTGTGGTCTGATAGAATGCGCTGTTCCAGCTCCATGTGTTATAGCAATATACCTCGTAATAAGCTACGGCTGCACTTGGCGCAGCATCCCACGATATGGTATATGTGCCATCGCCGTTAGCCGCAGCGGTGAGATTGGTCGGCATATATGGTGACGGCTGCGCCGTGAACGGCTCGCCCCATACAACAGACATATCATAACCTGCCACTCTTGCTGCTATGCACCATCTATACTCTTTCTGCTCAGTGTTCGACAAGGTGATAGTAGCTTGGCGAGCATCGCCATCATCATAGTGACTGTACGTGTAATAATCCGTGCTATCCTCATAGAAGAAGATCTGATATGTATCTGCCGCATCTATCACATCCCAAGCCACAGTCACAAAGCCCGGTGTAGGATATGCCCGCAGGTTCTGCGGCGTGTAGTCTTTGAG
>FLNU01001388.1_pt1 | contig 13504 bp, 14 predicted proteins | sample 1140361 | NCBI WGS metagenome assembly FLNU01 (sample SAMEA3878206, study PRJEB12797) | bioreactor metagenome | biome: Moose rumen | place: Sweden | collected 2011-10 | reverse complement strand
AAATGTTACTTCTGACGCTGTAGTAGCCGCTGCAATTGCGGATAATGAAAATGAAATAAATTACGATTTATTGAATAATCCGCAAGCTTATGAAGAAATTGCATAAAATTTTTCTGTAATGTTAACTACAAAAAACTCCTTTATTGTATAGGAGTTTTTTGTAAATATTAAGTAATCTTAATATAGCTTTACATTGTGTTAAAAATTTGTTAATATAAACGTGTAATAATGGTAGTGTCTTTGTGACAATGGAGTTGAAAATGGTTGCAAAAAAGGTTACATCTGATGCAGATTTTGAAGCATTGCTGGATAAATATGATTACAAATTTCAAAAAGGTGATCTTGTAAAAGGTGTTGTTTGTGGATTTGATGGTCAGGGAGTGCTTGTCGATATCGGAGCAAAAACTGTGGCAAAAGTTCCGGAATATGAAGCTGTAGAAAGGGATGAAAAACCTGAAGACAAATTTAAAAAAGGTGAAGAGTACGAATTTCTTATTATAAGAGAAGAAGACGAAGATGGGCAGTTCTTGCTTTCTAAGAAGAAGGTTGATTTTGCGTATGCTTGGAAAGAACTAGAGAAAGCTAAAGAGGCTGATGATACTATTCTGGGTACTGTTGTAGGAACTGTTAAAGGCGGTGTTCTTGTTGAGGTATCTGGAATCAGAGGTTTTATCCCTTCAAGTCAATTAAAGATGCGTGAAGCAGATATTGAAATTGGTTCAAAGCTTGAGGTTAAAATTTTAACACTTGATGCTCAACAAAATAATTTTATACTTTCAAATAAAAAAGTATATGATGATTCTGCAGAAGAAAATAGAAAAAGCGTATTCTCTCAAATTGAAGCCGGTCAGGTAGTAAAAGGTGAAGTTGTTAGAATAACTGATTTTGGTGCTTTTATTGATTTAGGTGGCGTAGATGGTTTGTTACCTTTATCTCAACTATCTTGGCGTTGGATTGATCATCCTACAGATATTCTGAATGTTGGTGATAAAATTGACGTTGAGGTAATTGCTGTGGATGAGGATAAACAGAGGGTATCTTTGAGCCTTAAAAATTTAGAACCAGACCCGTGGGTTGAAGCAGAAAAAAATATTAAAGAAGGGGATAAAGTTGAAGGTACTGTTACGAGAATTAAACATTTTGGCGCTTTTGTAGAAGTGTATCCTGGTGTTGAAGCTTTACTCCCTCACAATGAGGTTGTTGAATATCAAAATACCAATAAAGTTATTCTAAATGTTGGTGATAAGCTAGGGACTTATATTATTAAGTTTAATCCAGCAGATAGAAGGATTTCTCTTTCGGTAAATGAGCTTTCTAGTGAAGAAACAACTGAAGAATAATATTTAAGCACAAATATTTAGTTTCAAAGTTCAAGGGATATTTTTCTCTTGAACTTTGACTTTTGAAAAAAAAATATTATAACAATATCGTACGTTTAGATGTTTATTACGAATAAAAGATAGTACATAATACCTAAAGAAAGAGTAGTAAACATGCCATTTAGATATAGACTGCAAAAGGTTTTGGATTTTAGAATCAACCAAAAAGAAGAGCAGAGAATGAAGGTTCAAAAGGCTCAGCAGGCGGTTTATAAGGCGGAAGACGATATAAAAAAAAATAATCAAGAAATCCAAAATACAAAAAACGGCATGCGCACTGCTGATCCACGAATGTATGACTTCTATGATAAATATTTAAAGCATTTGTGGGAAGAAGCAGAAAGACTCGAGCAAGTTAGACAGGAACTTCAAAAAAAATTAGATGAAGAAATTCAAAAATTAGTAAAATGTGAACAGGCTGTAAAAGTTCTTGAAAAACATAAAGAAAAGAATAGAGAAGCTTATTTACAGGAAGAAAAGTCTGAAGAATTGAAACAATTTTCTGAATTGGGTGTAACAAGGTTTTATAGAAATCAACAAGAAAAAATAGAAGAAGAGTTAAAAAGTATAGAAGGTAAATAATTATGGGTATTGAAGCAACATCATCGACATCATCAACAGCAACAGCAACAGTCACAGCTGCTTCTGTTTCTGTTTCATCAAGATCAGCTACTCAGAAAACATCCTCAGAATCTTTTAAGAATGAAATGGATAAAGTCTCTGATAATTCAGTAAAAGAAGCTGATAATTCAAAAGAATCTGAGACAAAAGAAACATCTAAAAAAGAAAATAAAATCGAGGATAAGTCAAATTCTGAGAATAAAGACAACTCTGTCGATAATAAGCAGACTGATAAAGTTGAGTCTGTTAGTAATATTAATCAAAATGTAGAACAAATACAAAATAATTTGGACAAGCTAAGTTTAAATCAAATAAATTCAAATTTAACAAGTGATATATGGCAAATGATGTCATCAAATATTCAGGCTCATGGTTGTTGGAGTTTAGGTCTTGAAGAAAATTCTACATTATCTCCTCTTATAATTAATGAGGACGATGCACAGTTTTTCTTGAATTTAACTCAAACAGAAGATGTTTCAATAGCTAATATAATATCTCAAGCGCAGTCAATGATTGATAATGGTGTTGATGTAGAACAAGTTCAAAAAAGTTCTCAAGTTTCTCAAACTTTACTTGAAGCATTAAACACCGCTCGAGAAAAGAATCAGCCGATAAGAGTCGACTTTGATCAAAATGTGGCTGTTATCTTGCGGGTAAACCAAAATGGTCAAATTGCAGCTCATTTTATTCCTGGAGACAAAGCTGTTGAACAGTACCTAAGAAATAATATTGAATCATTAAGAAATACATTTGAAAAAAATGACCTTCCATATTCTGATTTATCGTATTCAAATAGTAGTAAAGAACAAAATCAGAGAAGAAGAAATCAGCAACAAGGAGAGTAAAAGATGAATGATGCTTTTATTACAGCTTTAAATACACAATATGCAACAATAAACTGGATGGATATTGTTGCTGAAAATATGACAAATGTTTATACACCCGGATATAGAGAACGTAAAGTTAACTTTAAAACTTTTTTAAATGGTGTAGTGAATGATGATTACGAAAAAAGTTTTGATCAAGGAAAATCTACGCCTGGAACTTCGCCAGAGAATCTTTATTTAGAAGGTAAAGGTTTCTTTTTAACAAGGACTGCGGAAGGTAAAAATGTATATACACGTTTAGGTGAATTTACATTTGATGGAGATGGCGTATATCGGGCAAAGAATGGTAATACTGTACAGGGTTACATTTTAAACGATAAAGGTGAAATAATGCAAGGCACCAAACCTATTACTGCTGATTTATTTCAAGAAACGTCATTAAAGGGCGGAGCTTTAGATATCCCAACGACAAATATTAAGATGTGGATTGATCCTAATAACGGTAAGTATCTTGGTAAATATGATGAGTATGAAATAAAAAATGACGGTACGATTGTGGGCAAAGCCGAAAACGGCAAAAAAGTAGTTCCATTATATAAGATTACTATTAGAAATTTTCATAACCCTTCAGGTTTATATGAATTCAAAGAAGGGCATTTTTTGGAAACAGAAGAATCTGGTAAACCTCTTTTAGGTTATGGTGAAATTCGTTCCGGACTTTTGGAATTATCCAATGCTGGTTTAAAAGAAAATGTTTCATATTATCAAATGGCAAAATTGCAAATGGATGTCGTAAATAAATTAATAGAAACAAATAAGCAATTATTGCAGCAGGCAATGCAGTTAGTAAGTCAATAAATCCTTTTTTCATAAACTCCATTTTATTATAAGAGGCACAATGTGTCTCTTTTATTTTAATGCTTTACATTTTTCTATATAATCAGTACAATAATTGTATAGTAAATACAATTTTATATGAGGTGTTTATATGGAACATTTAAAAGTTGCTATAGGTTCTGATCATGGCGGGTTCAGATATAAGGAAAGTATCATCGACTATTTGAAATCACGGAATATCGAATTTATTGATGTTGGAACTCATACCCCAGAATCTTGTGATTATCCTGTTATAGCACGTAAGGTTGCGGAAAAAGTTATATCAGGAGAAGTTGATCGTGGTATTTTAGTTTGCGGTACCGGTATTGGCATGTCAATTGTTGCAAATAAGGTTCATGGAATTCGTGCTGCATTGTGCTCAGATACTTATTCTGCAAGAGTTTCTAGAGCTCATAATAATGCAAATGTCTTATGCCTTGGAGAGCGTGTAATTGGAGAACATTTAGCGCTTGATATCGTAGATATTTGGTTAAAAACCGGATTTGAAGGCGGAAGACACAAAAGACGTGTAGATATGATAAATTAAGGAATAGAATGGATAATATTAATTCTCATAAATTTGCATGTGCTGTGGCGCAGTTTTTGGATGATAAGTTAGCAAAAGATATAAAAATTTTAAATATAAGTCATGTTTCGTCTCTTGCGGATTACTTTGTAATTGCGACAGGAGAATCGACTCCACAGGTAAAAGCTCTAATGGAAGGTGTAAAAGAGCGCTCCAAAAAAACATTTTCTAAACTTCCTATAAGAATGGAAAACGATCAAAAAAATCGTTGGAATTTGCTTGATTATGGTGATGTAGTTGTTCATATACTTCATAAAGAAGAACGTGAAACTTATGCTCTTGAAAAATTTTGGAGTCATGCTTTTAGTATTTCTGAAGATGAATGGCGTAAAGAGGCACAAGAATTTAGTGAATACAATAAATAAAAAATACCGGCTAATATTGCCGGTATTTTTTAAATTTTTGCTTTTACTAAATTTTCTAAATAAGAAATCATTACACTTTTGAATCTTTCGCATTCATCCTGTGTAAGAGCCTCAAATCGGAGAGTAAATACCGGTTCAGTATTGGATTGTCTAATTAATGCAAAACCGCCCTCAAAAACGATTCTCATACCGTCTAAGGTTACAATTTCTTTTATTTCTGAACCGAACATTTTAGGATTTTGTCTTACTTCTTCTTTAAAATTTTCTAATACCTCTTTTTTTAAATTATTAGGGCATGAAAAGCGAACTTCGTTACTTGTATAAACATTATTAAAAGGTTCTAAAAGAGATTCAAGCTTGAAATTCGAATTATTTTTTTTATTTTTTGATACAATTTCTATCATTCGGCATCCGGCATAAATGGCATCATCAAATCCGTAATAGCGGTCTTTAAAGAATGTATGTCCGCTCATCTCACCGCCTAAAACGGCATTTGTTTCTTTCATTTTTTCTTTAATATAACCGTGGCCTGTTTTGCACATTATAGCATTTCCGCCTAAGGCGTTTATTGTATCAAATAAAACTTGAGAGCATTTAACTTCAGAAACTACCGTCGGTTTTGATTCTATGATATCGAGAGCATAAATTAGTAAAAGTTTATCACCGGTTAAAGGGTTTCCTTTTGAATCTACAATACCTATTCTGTCACTGTCGCCATCGTAAGCAATACCAAAATCTGCATTACTATTAACAACAGTTTCTGATAAAGTTTTTAGTGTTGATAATTGGCTTGGATTCGGGTGGTGATTAGGAAATGTTCCGTCGGGTTCTGAAAATAGTTCAATGACTTCGCATCCGAGTTTTCTGTATAATTCAGGACCTACAATTCCACCTGTAGCGTTCGCACTATCAACGACAACTTTAACCCCTTCGCCAATTTCCCCAAATCTTTCAACCATATCTTCAATGTATTCAGAAATAATTTCTTTTGAATAATCGGCATTAGTCGTTATATTTGGCAATTCTGTCCAATTATCAAATGTAATTCCCTTAACCTCTTTGATTTGTGCTTCATTAAGAGTTTGTCTGTTGCAGGTCATTTTTAAACCGTTATATTCTTTTGGGTTATGACTTGCAGTAATAATCATAGCGCCGTCTAAATCGTGTGCCACTTCAGAATAATAGCCGATTGGAGTTGGTGCAAGTCCGTAATCTTCGATATCATTTACTCCGCCATTCAAAAGACCTTGAATCAATGCTGATTTTAAGCTTGGAGAATGAAGTCTTGCATCCATACAAACACTAATTTTAAGTTCAGATGACGATTTATGTTTTGCGTTGGAAAGCCATATCACATACCCTTTCCCAATGTTATAAAACAGTTCTTCTGTTATGTCATCTGAGTAAATTCCTCTTATATCATTTTTACCAAATGCGTGTTCATATTTTTGCATAATATACTCCCTTTATTTATAATTAAATCATATCATGAAAAAGTTTAAACTATTAGATAACGAGCTATATGCAGTATGGATATTCATTTTACCTGCTTTAATCGGGATCTTGATTTTTATTCTTATTCCGGTAGTTTGTTCTTTGGGTTTAAGTTTTTGCAAATGGGATTTACTTAACCCTATTGAATATGTGGGTTTGTATAATTATATAGAACTCTTTAAAAATGAAATTTTTTACAAAATTCTTTTAAATACAGTCGTTTTTGCGCTTTCAACTTCTATATTTGGAGTGATAATACCGTTAATTTTTGCTTCAATTTTAAATTCAAAAATAAGAGGAAGTGAATTTTACAAAAGTGCGTATTTTTTGCCGTTTATCACACCGATGGTTGTTGTCGGTATCGTTTGGGCTTGGATATTTGATCCTAACATTGGGTTATTAAATCAGCTTTTGCATATTCATATAAATTGGCTTTATGACTCAAAATTTGCAATGCCGGCACTCATTATTGTTTCAGTATGGAAGCTTATCGGGTATAATATGATAATTTTTTTATCTTCTTTTTCTTCAATATCGCAAAGTTTGTTTGAGGCGGCTAAAATTGATGGAGCGAATCAATTTAAAACATTTATTCACGTGACGATTCCTTTACTTTCCCCTGCAATATTTTTTGTTGTTATTATTACTGCAATATCTTCGTTTCAGGTTTTTGATTTAATATATCTAATGACGCAAGGCGGACCGTTTGATTCAACTAATGTTTTAGTGTATGCTATATACAAAAATGCATTTGAATATTTTGATATTGGTAAAGCTAGTGCGATAGCTTATGTTTTATTCGTAATTATTCTTGTATTAACTCTTGTTCAGTGGCATTTCCGCAAAAAAATTGTCTATAATGAAGAATAATTTCTCTTAATAAATCTTTATATACTTAAAGTTTTTATGAAAAAAATCCGTAAGTACTTATGTAAGAGAGCTAACATAGGTATGTGTATTATGTACGAGGATTTGAAAAACAGCAATATAATAGAAGAATTCAAAGAACTAGTAAAGCAAGCTGAAAATTTAGAAAATAAAATTGATGTATATTCTGAATTTATGCGAAAAATGATATTGAATACATACAGTGAAAACTAGACTGTACGGGAATAGTTTTTTTAGTACAGGCACTTTATATTTTGGCTATGAATATAGTTATTATTGGTGCGGTGGCAGCGGGTGCCAAGGCTGCTGCAAAAATTAAACGTCTTTTGCCAGACTCGAGTGTAAAAGTATTTACGGATGAAAATTATGTGTCATATTCTTCATGCGGAATGCCTTATTATATACAGGGGAATTTTGAAGATTATAAGGCTCTTTTGGTGCGTTCTCCGGAGGAATTCAAAGCTTCAGGCGTTGATGTTTATTTAAATACTCCTGTAAAAAAAATACTTACCAAACATAATGAAGTTTTAGTTTATAAAGATAATGAAGTCGAGGTCGTGCCGTATGATAAATTAATTATAGCAACAGGTGCAAAGGCGATTATTCCTGACATAAAGGGAATTCATGATTATCAAAATATTTATACGCTGCGCAGGATTCAAGACAGCATAAATATCAGGCAAAAAATGCGTGAATCAGAAAAAGCTGTTATAATCGGCAGCGGATATATTGGTTTAGAACTTTTGGAGGCTTTTGTAAGAAACAATAAAAAAGTTACAGTAGTCGAGCAGAAGTCTCAAATTATGCCTTCTTATGATGAAGATATCGCAAATATGATAAGAGAAAGACTCGAATCAGTTAATCACGATAATTTTGAAATTCTAACGGGAGAAACTGTTGTAGAAGTAAAGGGTGAAAATTCGCAGACAAAAAGCGTAATAACTGCTTCAGGCAGAGAAATCGAAACGGATATGGTGGTTATCTGTGCTGGTGTTACTCCAAATGTTGATTTAGCAAGAAAGGCCGGAATTGAAATCGGTACAACAGGCGCTATAAGAGTAAATAAACTTATGCGCACATCAGTTGAAAATATTTTTGCATGTGGTGATTGTGCGGAAAAAACGCATATTGTTTCAGGGAAAAATGTTTGGATTCCATTGGGTTCTACTGCAAATAAAGAGGGACGATGTGCAGCAATGAACGCAGCGGGTGTTTATTGCGAATTTGACGGTGTTTTAGGTTCTACTGTTACAAGGTGTTTGAACACCACTATGGCAATGACAGGACTTACTGAAAGAGAGGCAAAAGAGCTTGGTTTTACACCTGTCACTGCAATAGTCGAAAAGGCTGATATGGTTGATTACATGCCTGAAGCAGGCAATATAATTTTAAAGGTTGTCGCAGACAAAATAACAGGATTGCTTCTTGGGGGGCAGGCAATTGGTGCAATAGGCGCAGATAAGAGAATAAATGCTTTGACCGGTGCCTTATTGGGACATCTTACGGTAACATCTTTTAAAAATAATGATTTTACTTACTCTCCGCCTTACTCAACAACAATAGACCCTTTGTTAGATGCTATGCAAATTTTATGTACAAAACTTGCTTACAGGTGCTAAATTCTTGATTTTATATGCTTTGCGATGGCTTCTCCCATGGAAAAGCAGCTTGCCTGAACCCTTAAAGCTCCTTGCGCAAGTTTATCAGCGCTTAGTCCTCGTCCTGCGACATATAAATTATCAAAATCGTTTGACATTAAACTTTCGATCGGAAGCTGGTATTCACCATTTGCTTCAAGTGTAGAAGAATTTTTATCTCTGCTATGTACATCAACAGGATAACTTGATATCACCGCAGGATTTTCAAAATTTTTGCTTGAACGCAAATCCTCTATAGTATAAATATATTTACCTTTTATTTGTCTTGAAGCACGAATTCCGACTTCATCAGCAATTTTATAAATATAAGCATTATTAAACCCCGGAAAATAGAGCTTACAGAAATTTGCGATACGTTCAATTGCTTCTTTACCGATATTATAAGCTGTTTTTAAGTCATTTTTATCAAGGGGGTTAAGGTTTTCCACTATTCTCGGGCAGTTAAATGCAAGGCCATTCTTCATTCCCGCAACGGTAAATACTTGAAAATAGTTTCGGTCAGTGTCTTTTAGAACTTTATCTTGCACAGCTTTCTCAAAATATTGAGCCAATGCCCAGTGTTTATTGCTATCCCAGGTATATGCAGTTGATAAGTGTGTTTGACCGTCTATTTCTTCAACAGCAGTAACATTTCTGTCAGAGTCGATCGTAAGAAGCCAGTCTCCAAAGGTTTTTAAGTCTACTCCATCCATAATAAAGCGCAAGTTCATTGGCTGAAATTCATCGGGTAAAGGTAAAAATTTACATCCAATTTTTTCGCAAAAATCTAAATTCCCTGTAGCATCTACAAAATACTTCGCTTCGATATATTCCGATAATGTTTCTATCCTTATAATTGTGTTATTACTATATATCATATCGTTATATAGCGATAACATTTCTGTACCTAAGTGTATATCAACACCTGCCTCATGAAGCATATCCAAAAGAACAGTCTTTAGTATAAACGGGTTAAACCAACCTGAATTACCTTGATAAGTCACTTGTGCGCAAGCTTTGTGCATTTCATTTACAAGTTCGTTGTAAAAGTCTGTATTAATCTGATTGTCTCCGGATTTCATGATAGGAATGACCAGAGAACCCGTCATTGTGCCGCCTAAATAAGCTTCTTTTTCAATCAATAATGTCTTAAGTCCGAGTCGTCCGCAGTTCCATGCACACGCACAACCAGCAGTTCCTCCGCCAAAAATTATTACGTCATAATTTTGCATGAGTACATTTTACCATCAAACCTGCATGTGCGTCAAACGATGCTCCTTACTTTCAGTCTTCGCTTATGCAAATAACTCCTGTATTAGCAGTGTTGTAAGCTAGTGGATGTTGATTACTAGCATAAGTATTGTTATTGAAGTATCTTACTTTAGGTATAAGTCCTGAATTATATAGATTTTTTGAAGTTGTATCATCTGCATATTCCATTTTTAGAACTTCGCAGGCTTTAAATGCACCAGCAAAGTAATCTTGTGCTAGTTTAAATGCGTTATACTGACAGTATTTATATTCAGGCGCATAAGGAGAAGAACAGTTTACGGGTTCAAATTCTCCTCCTTGTAAGGCAACAAAACATTTTCCATCAGGAAGTTTAGTGCAGTTACCTGCAATATTTGTAAACGAAGCTACCTTAAAACTTCTTATATCATAAATTTCTTCATCTGTTGCTTCAGCATTAGGAGGAGCCGAACCGTTTACATCCATTACAAAATCTATTGGAGCTGTTACTGATGATGAATATGCAAATTCTTTTGTTTTGCCAAATCCTATCGGTAATTCCTTTTTTATTCCGGTAAATAATGTCTCAGGTGTATATCCCCCAAAGTCCTGATTGTATGTCAAGATAATACTTGAGCCGTCTGCAAGAACTAATCCTACGTTATCTGTTGTGTTACTAACAATATGAAGCGACCTCCCGTCTTTTGCCTTGCTAACGTCATATTTTGCTCCCGTAGAATCTTTTATATATCTTGTTGGCCAGCATTGAGTAATTTCATCTGCACTGCAGCGTTTAACAACTTTTAAATACTTTTGTAAAACGTCTACAAATTCATCTGTAGAAGCAAATGCCCCAAATTCCCCCTCAGCACTCATTATCTCCATGGCCTTTGTAATTTTTTGTGCAATATTAGCTTGTCTGGTTGAATCAACACGTGTCGATATTTGTCGCAATAAATTTGGAATGGTTAATATCGCTATAACACCTATTATCCCGATTATTATCAATACTTCAGCTAAAGTAAAACCCTCTTTCATAAATTTCTCCTTTATTAAGCAATTATTGTTATTAGACAATATTAATTGGCGACTTATTCAATCATTATAACCTATTTGCAAAAATTGTCAATATAAACAATAATTTGATATATAATGCAAGGATTTAATATGAGCGGTAGAGAGTTTGTAAAAATATTATTAGCTAAGGAATGTATAACATTAAAAAAGCTTGCTGAAATTGCAACTAAAAACAGTAATAAAAAATATACACTTGACGGATTATCAAGAAAGATGAGTACAGGAACAATTAGATTCGATGATGTTGAATTTTTTGCAAAACTTTATGGTTACGAAATTATATTAAAAAAATTTGATAATGAATAATTTGTACAAGCAGTTACGAAACGATATATACCTATAACAATTTTGACTTTCTATACTGACTGCTAGAAATTAAATTTGATTTTTCAAATTCTGAATTTCGAGCTTCTACTATAGATTCATTTGTTGAGCATAAATTTTTATCACGATATGGGATTCCTGAACGTGTTTTTAAAAGTCCAAAATCAAAATCTGAAATCGGGAATTTTATTAATTCCTTCTTTTTGACAGCAACTGTTCCTGTTGATTTATTGAGCCGATTATTATATATATTTCCAATTACAAATCCGGCTTCAACCATGGCCGAACGAATTGACGGTGAAACAGAATATGTCAAAAGCATTCCATCTTGTTCTAAACGTTTAAAAAGTTCGCTAAAAAATTCAACAGACCAAAGACACGGACATTTTGAAGGGGTAAACGCATCTAAAAATATTAAATTATATAAATGGTTATCCTCAAGAACAACTTTTCTTGCATCCTCATTTTTTATTTCAAATATAATATCCTGTAATTTATATCTTTTTAACCTATTTTTATAATGCTTCGATAGATACTTATAATATATATTATGTAAATTGAGACGATTAGCTGCCTTATATACGTATTTATCCTTACAATTTTGATAAAATTGAAATAAACCCTTAAATTTTAAGTCAAAATATGGTGCATAGTCTTTTGAACTTAAAATAGCATTCAAATCTTCATTACTTAGAAAATCCGGGCAATTTTCGGCAATTTTTTCAAAAATAAGATAATTTATTAATTCATCAATTTTACTGCATTCATTTTTAGTTTTTAAATATTTGTCGACTTTTGAAAAATCAAAGTTGATTTTCTGATTTACAAAATTTTTAACACCGGTTTTTATAAATGGAGATAAGTATGACAAAATTTTGTCATTATCAATTGCCTTAATATAAATTTTGCTAAAAATGCTATCGGAATATATCTCGTCGTTATAAATGTTGTTTTTATCTTTACTTATGTTATCGCTATATATCGATTCGATATCGTTTGTAAAAGAAAGTTTTTTACAATTATTTTTTAAAATAAAATTTAAAAAACTTTTAGTGTTATATCCAATACCGTAGCATATATCTAAAACATTTATTTTATCCTTTTGTAATAGCATGCCAAAGTCTACTGGGTGTATAAATTTTTCATAGGCTTCTGTAAGAGCACCTGTAGCACTGTGATATATATCATCGAAATCGTTGTTATACAATCCTACAGAACCATCTGCTGTAAAATAAGGGTGAAACTCATACATAGTAAGATTTTACACCTATTTTGATATTGTATCAAATAGTTTAAAAATCTTATCAATTTACTAAGTTACACTTGTTTTTGATATAATTTACACATAGAGGTTAATAAATAATGAAAATAAGTGTAAAAGTACCTGCAACAAGCGCAAATATAGGCCCCGGTTTTGACTGTCTGGGGATGGCGTTGCCATTATATAATACAATTACTATTGAAGAAACTGTTCTTCCTGGAACAGGTGTTGAAATTAATATAATATCTGAAAATAATGCGTTGAGCGAATCTTCATTGGAGCATATTCCGCTTGACGAAAATAGTCTTGTTTACAAGGCTGTAGAGTTGCTCTATAACTCTATAGGTCAGACTCCTGGTGAATTAAAAATTACGATAAGATCAGAAATTCCTGTTGCAAGAGGATTGGGCAGCAGCGCTGCTGTAATTGTCGGTGCATTAATGGCGGCAAATGAATTATTAGGACATCCTGCAGATGAGGCAGCGTTACTATCTATTGCTTGCGAACTGGAAGGTCATCCTGATAATATAGCTCCGGCTATTGTCGGTGGTTTAGTTCTTTCTTCACAAGAAGAAGATGGTGCGGTTGTTTATCAAGAATTAAATTGGCCGCAAGATTGGCTAATTACAGTGTGTATTCCGGATTTTGAGCTTTCTACCGATATCGCACGTTCAGTTTTACCTAAAGAAGTGCCTATGAAAGATGCAATATTTAACATGAGGCGTTTAGCAATGTTTGTTCAAGCTGTAAACAACAAAGATGAAAACTTGATGAAAATGGCTCTGCAAGACAAGCTTCATCAACCATACAGGATAAAACTTATACAAGGACTCGATAGTATTATGAATCAACTTAGACATATAGAAAGTGTTTTAGGTTGTGTAATAAGTGGTGCAGGTTCATCTATTTTGGTAATTTCACGGAAAAATGATATCGATA
>FLNU01002381.1_pt1 | contig 13543 bp, 9 predicted proteins | sample 1140361 | NCBI WGS metagenome assembly FLNU01 (sample SAMEA3878206, study PRJEB12797) | bioreactor metagenome | biome: Moose rumen | place: Sweden | collected 2011-10 | reverse complement strand
TCCAACGCCCAATGGCGCTACCGCTCGTATCAGCGCATGCTCAGCACGGATTGGTCCAAACCCGAAGCTGAAAAGGCTACTGAATAATCCTTTCGGCAGAGCCGATGTCGAAATACAATTTCGACAAATATAAAAACGAGAAAGAAGCGGATGAATAAAAACGAGAAAGAAGCGGATGATTTCCGCCGAATCTGAATAATGAAACAATAAAGGCACTTCACGGGGGAGTGCCTTTATTGTTGAAGAACGATGTAGATAGTATCTACACGGAAAGTACAATGCCTTACAAGGTGCGATAGACTTGGGCGAAGATGTAGCCGCGAAGGGTGTGGTAGGTGAGATTGCCACTCTTGATTTGGTTGCGCCAAGCGGTGCGGTAGGGTTCGAGCAGGTCAACATCCATCATAATGGTGTTGGTCTGTTGTGCGGCTTGGCGGAACTTGGTCGTGCAAGCTTGTTGGGCGGCGGTGGGACTGCCCGTGGGCGTGGTGTAAACAGTGGTATAGCGGCGGTCGGTGCCTTGACGGTAACAATAAGTGGTGCGGTGACGCTTGGTTATTTTGCCGGATAGGTAATCTATCGGGTCAAGATAATGAACTTTTGCCATAGCTTTTTGTTTTTTAGTGCTACCCACTTGCCGCTGACGCGACAAGCAGGTAACGAAATTAAACATTCTTTTAATGAGCCAAGATTGGCTCATACATTCTTTTCAGCCTTGCGGCTGATGTCGGATAGTATCCGACCTAATGGACGAAACTCTCGGTCTTGCAACCGAAGTCGAAATACAATTTCGACAGTCATAAAAACGAGAGCCTTCAGTCTGTCGGTTTTGGCAGAGTTAAACATTAGGACGGAATTAAACATTATGGTTCTGCGGTTTCCTCCTCATACTTGACGTGGAAGATGTAGGAAGTGAGAGTTTTGTACTTGCGTTGGGCTTTCCATTGGGCTTTGTACTGCGCCCGTTGTGAGGCATCGGCGAGTGCCGTTTTGACCTTGGCGGCAACGGTAGCGAAGAGGTCTTGTGCCTGCTTCTGTGCAGCTGTGGGTGGTTGGTTGTCAGTCGGGTGTTTGAGACGGACACCGATAGTTGTTTCATCGAAAGCACGGATACGTGTATAAACACGGTCTGATTTGGAATACTTGCCCTTCATTGAATCAATGTGGGTCATTGGATTGATTATTGCCATAATATATTCCAACAGAATTTGTTACTCCCCCTGTTGGATTAGGGGCCTTAAAGTTAATATAATGTTATCGTAGGTTTTACTTTGCTATGCGCACTTGCAGAGTAGTCACCATAGTCTGAACACTTTATCATCCAAGCTTGGCTGATACGCAATTGCTCTTAAAGCAATCTATATTGTCAGTTGGATTTAGTCGTTCAGACACTTTGTATTGAGCAAAAGAAATGCCCTATGTGCCAAAAGGAAAAACAAAGGAAAGAGAGCAAACGAAAGGAAAAAGTAAGGAAAACCTGACACGCTATTCTGCCAAATTGCCTTATTGAAGGAATATAAAAGGAAAGTCTGCCGTGTTGGCAGACTTGGTGGCAGTGAGAAATCGAAAAATATGGACGGGTGAAAATTAAACAGCATTTAATTGGTGGTTAAATGCCGTTTTAGGGGATATTTGTGTGCGAATATATATGGAAATTTATTGTATTGGAGGTAATTCAAATGTTTGGCGGTGTTTGTTGAGGATATTTAGAAATTGCTGTGTCAAAGTGATATCTGCATCGGTTATAGCCTTAGTAGAGTGTTTTGCTTTCCAATTCGGGTATCTACTATTGTCATCTATGATGACTCCGTGACTAAGTGATGTTTCGCTAAGGTTTTTACCATGGCTTTTGATAGATATATTCAGAGTGGATTGAAGCAAAGAAAGAAACTCGCTGTGTTTGTTGAAACGGAAGTTGAGGAGTTGTTTTTCGTAACAGATACGTTCAATGATATACCACTTGCCGAGTTGTAGTTTGGGATAGGCAGTCATAAAGTCACGCAAAGTTGCTGCAAGGGCTTGGTGTTGTTTTTGGAGATTAGATGTAGGTGCCTGCATCGGTTTGGATTGAATGTTATCGACAGTAGGCTTAATAACCTTTGGTAGAGGCTGCTGTTTGCGTTGCAGAGGTTGTAGCAGGATTTCCGCAGGTGGCACTATTTTGAGGATGCGTGTAAAATGCTGTTCTATTGATGTGCGATTATCAGGGTGTATTTCAGCAGAATATAGATATTGGACTTCCATATTGCAATATATTACAGTCCAAAGGAGATAATATGTCAAAATGGTTGATTCAATAGCATCGGTGTTTGTTGTAAAGTTGGTAATGAGTGATTGTCGGAGGTCGTTTAGGATATTGATATTGGGTTTTAGAAGTCTGTATATGCGATTGAGCGCAACAGCGACACGTTCACGATGTTGTTTGAGATAAAAGGCATTGAGGTACTCATCGTGTTTGAGCGCATTGACGGCAGCTTGATTGATGTATAGCGTGGCAGCATTGGTTATGATGCGTTGGTTATAGCGAATGCGATTTGAGAAATCGGGGAAAGGGAAGGATAATTGATAGCGAGGTGTGTAGATAGGTTTTTCTATGGTCGTGGTTCGTAATAGGTAGAGATATTCATCTTCCGACTTGACGGGTTGCAATAATTGTTGTGGTTGGAAGAGATAATATGTAAGGTCTTGAGATTGCATAATGTAGTAGAGATGCAAGGATAATTATAGAAACCACAAGTTATGTTGGATGTCGGAAACAGTGGCTTGCTCTTCGAAATATGGCAGAATCTCTGACACCAGTTCGGGATACTTGATAGTTACCGGCAGGTGCTGTTGTTTTACCGACTTAAAATAGATACGGCTGAAACGATAGACTTGTTCTATGAGGTCACGGATGGTTTGTGCGTCAATGGGTTCTTTGGATGTGGGGCAGGTGATTTTCAGCTTGACAGGGAAAGGAAAACTATCGGGGCGGGTACCGTTGGGAAATGTTTGAGAATAATATCGCGTATTGTTGCAAAGAAGATAATTGCCGTTGCCGAGATTGATATAACGTCCGCTATATGGAAGGAGAGCGTTTGTGTTTCCTGCGTCAAAAAGAACAAAGTCTTCGGACTCTGTTTTATTGATAGTTACGACATAGACGGGCAGTTTGTTGGGTATTTGGAGAGAATTAAGCATACGCTCCAGTTCCAGAAACTCTCGTTGGTTCATTTGTTTGTAGTAGTGGATAACCAACTTATCCGGTGTTCCATTGGCGGAGCTATATCGGATAATTGCATCGCGTATAGAGCCGACAAGCTCTTTGATTTCGTCCTGCATAAAATACTGAAACGAATCGAATACGCCGGTATTGTCAAAAGCAAAAGCAGAGCCTATGTAGGTTGCGCCTTTCTCTTGATTGCGAAATGCTCCTATTCCAACTACTAATTCGTTTGTTTTTTGGACATTGAACTTCCATGGTATGCCACCGAGTTTGGCACAGATGGCGAGGGCTATGTTTTGCAAAGTATATTCAAATCCTGTTTTAATGGTTGTAGTTCCCGAGAATGTTATGTTATCGGCATTAACTACTTGCAGGGCTATATTGCGTGAAAGCAGTTCTTCTTTGATTTTGTAGTAGGCGTGGCGAGCGGTGGCATTGTGGGTATGTTTGTCGATTGGTGAAACATATAGAGCGATATAAGTTTCGTCAAGTTTGAGTTCGCCGTTATCGAACATTTGGTTGAGTTTAGTCGCTATTTCGGGTGAGGGATTGTTCATATCTTCAAACTCGATATGGGCTTTAACCCAAGTTGTATCTCTGCCGGTAAAGCGTTTGAGTACATCGGTTTTGCTTGTATTGTCGGTAGTTGTGTAAAGTTTATAGGCTTTGTAACCACCTCGCAGTGAACTTAATAGTTTTCGTGCTTGTTCAATTTGGTCTTTATGGAAAATGCAGAATATATTAACTTTAGGAGCTTTGATAGGTTGGTAAGGTCCTGCATTTAGTCCTTTGGACGGGTTCTGTTCCGATGTGTTGTTGGCAAAGAGGAGTGTCTTGCTATTGTATTCTGTTTTGCCTATTTGAGTATCTGTAGCCCATGCGAAGCCGTTGTCGGCTATTGGTATAAAAGAACGAAAGTCCTTATTATCGAGGAAACGTTTGTAGAAGTTGTTAATCTTGTTGAAGTAATTGAGTAAAGGGTTTGTCTCACGGTGGGTAACAGGCTCTTGATTAAAGTAATTAAGCAGTTTGTGACTTAAAACAGGATATGCACATTCGGAACGATAGAAAGGCCGATGTTTGAGATATTCAAGCCGTTCAATAAATTGGTAATGACTGTCTTTGTCAAGGTATAATACTTTGGAAATGAACGAATAGATGTCGGTACTATCTGTTTGTGCAAAAGGGTCGTCAGATTGTTGTTCGGCTATAAGTTGTGCGATGGAATAGAGACTGATATGGGTAGTGCGCTCATAAGAAAGGACAATTTGTGGTCGCTGATTGAAGTGGTCGAAATCAATTTTCAGATTGTAGCGTTCGCACTTGGTGCTGTTCGGATAATCAGCCTTATCGTCAGGGAGTTCGACCCAAATTTGTTTGTCGTGTGTGATATAGTCTGTGTAGATATAGAGATTAGGATGATTAGTACGGAAATACTTATGAATAAGGATGTTGTAGTATTGTTTGACGAGGAAATAGTTTTGCGGGATGTTGAAGTCTATGGGCAGAGGTAATAGTTCATCGTTTGGTTTGTCGAAAGATGTATAGATAGGTTCGCCGTTTTTGAGTTTAGGGAATATGGAACGTATGTTGAGGGGATAGAGTTGTGATGATTTGAGTCGTGTGAGATGCAGGTCGGGCAAATGCTTATCTTCGTCAGAGAAGTAGAAGGTAACCGGCTCTGACGGAAAGGTGAAAGGGAGAGTGTTGAGAAAGAGGCGTTCCATGATTGGTGAGGGGTTTAGTTTTTGAAGGAAAACATCCTTTTAGTAGTACGGTAATTTTGTTATTTCTTTTTTAGATAGTCTTTTAAGGAAATTGTGTTAATTCCCAACCCTTTTGCTTTTATTTGTAAGCCATTGTCGGATGTGAGAAGAATCGGATTTTCGGATTTATATTTGAGTGCTACAGACAAAATCATATTATCCGGAGACTTGCGGTTAAAGTCAGGTGGTAGTAGTTGTGTGTTAGCAACTTCAAATGTTACGTTGGGTTGGTCAATTGCCCGATTGAGATTTTTAAGTGCTTTGTTTACATTCTCTTTTTCTTCATCTGATAGAGTAATTTTCAGCTTATCTAATTCATCTACTACTTTAGCGGAGAGAATGATTTGATTATCTTTCCCTAATTTATTGCAAATATCAGGGCAATCAACAAATACATTTGTGTCAATTATATACACTGCTTTTGTTGAAGGGTTCTTTCTCTTTTTTGGCTGTATCTTTTCTAAATCAATAAAACCTACCACTTTAACTCCTATTTTGGGGACTTCGGTTTCAATGAAATTAGGATTATCTGTAATAACGTTTTCTTCAGTTGCAGGTAACTGTTTTGATTCTTCGATTAGCATTGAAGTGTTGGTTGGTACATCATTACTTTCTATGCAAGCCTCAATAGCAACTTTATCTTGATTTATAGCAATATAAACTGAATGCTCGGAGTTTAGTTTATTCATGAAGTTTCTTACATCAGAATCCAACAAAGTGTAATTTGAAGTTAGAACATTCGTATCTGAAATAATAATTGTATGTCTGGTGGCTCGACTTGTTGCAACATTAAATAAGCGTTTATTTAAACTAAATGAATAGCCAGTGTTCGGAATAACATAAATAGTGATGTCAGTAGTCAAACCTTGAATTCTTGATACAGTATCTATCAAAAGATTAGTGTGGTTTCCAATAGTTTGATAAATTGTTTTTTGCAGAGCCTTAGTGGTCTCAACATAACAAGAAAGCACTGATATGTGGAGTCGTTCTTTAACCAATAGAAAGGTGGATGCTAACATCGTGGCTAATGCCAATGCTTGTTTGGGCTTTTTATCGCCCAATGGCAAATCGGTTTTTATCCAAACCGGACCGCCATTTTGATTGAGAACGTGGTTAATTTCTGAAGGTAATTCATCAAAGAGAAATCGTAGACTTTTCTTTTGTGCAGATAGAAGCGTATTGTCATAGAAAAGACCGGTGTATGTAGTTGCTCTTTGAGGAAGGCGGTATGATGTTGTTAATCTGTATGAGGGTATTGTCCCTAATGAGCTAATTGATACAATACCGTCAACGTAGAACGAATAGTTTCTTCGGGCTATTCTATCAATATTTATTGCAATTACAGGAGATAATTGATTTGGATCCCCCACAAAAATATGCTTTTTCCCCAACAGCTTTACAGCTGCAAACATTGCTAATAAGGCTTGGCTTGCTTCATCCATTATAACGATGTCAAATGGTGGTATATTTCCAACATTATATGCTTCTCCGCTGGTTATATAAAAAGTGGACAACATAAGTTTTCCCTGTTCTGCTGTTAATTGTTTAATATTTTGCAGTGCAGGCAACTCTTTTGCTTCGTCAACAGACATCTTTGTTTTATAGATCGCACCCTCCATTAGGAGTTTTTGTAGTTCGTCTTTAGATGCGACCTCTATCAATGCTCTATTGGTTAAAGCGGTTACTAAAACTGATAAACCTTGCCGACAAAAATAATCACAAAGTTTTGCTATTTGCGTTGTTTTGCCGGTCCCCGGAGGTCCTTGTATGATTATAGAGTTTGTAAGAGATAATTGCTTTATAATAAAGTCTGTAATAGAAATGTTATGTGCAAAAGATTGAGGTGCAAAAGGTTTGTTTTCTGTATTTCCTTCAATTAATTGTTGGATTGTTTCATTGTTATTATAGCGAATGATTTTTTGCAGATTTCCAATGTATTGGTATGGTGGAACATTTGGACCAAGAATAAGAAATGCGCCACTATGTCCTTCTATATGTTCTGCAAATTCCAAGTCAACACCACGGAAACCAACCAAACAATACTGCGGGTCATCACGCAGTGGATATTGCCAAATACAAACTAACTCTGTTGAATATCCTTTGTTTTTGATTAGTTCACCATAGGTTAGATTACTCCACTCTCGGAAATTGTGTAAAGTCTTAGGCGTTGTGAAGCAATAGAGATATTCCCCTTTGCGTGGGATACCTCTATTATTATTAAATTTAAGAATCATCTCACCATTTTCAAACTTGACAAATTGAGATACAAAAAGTTCTTCTCTGTCGTTCAATAGATATGATGCAGAAGAATCTAACTTATGCTGGTATTCATCCGTTTGTGCTTGAAGTTCTTCCTCAAGGAATAAATAATGTTCTCGTCGAGTGTAAATCATAATTGTACGTTATTATATGGGTGATGATTCCAATGAACTGTTGTCAGGATTGTTACTATTAAAACAATAATCGCTAAACGAATCCGTGCGATGTTTGTTAGGGTCAAGTATAGACAAATTAAGATGAATCTTATTAAAGAAATGCATAATACCGAGAATTTTACTGACTCTTTCATCATTCAATAAATTAATCGTATCAAATGATAATGTTAACTTGTCATAGTAAGTCAACAACTCAAATGCTTTAATTGGGGCTATAAAGCCATTCCCAAAATGCATCCATAACATAGAGTTGGGTTTTAATAGTTGTTCCCATTCGTTAGGGTTAATCCACACCCGATGTTCGTAACTCTTACAACTCTTAACAACTAATGGATAAGATACTTCACCTTTTTTTACTCCTAAAATAACCGAATAGTCTGTATTGTCTACATTGGGGACTTCATATCCTTCATCATTAAGTCTTTTTAAAACAAGTTCTTTTGCTTCTCGATTATCTGCAATTTGCTGTTCAGTTGGTTGTCCCTTTCCATAAAATTCCGGAGTTATCCCCAACTCTGTCAATTGTTCTTGTAGTTGCTTATTTTCACTTTCTAAGGCGTTGAGTCTATTTGCCAATTCGTCTATTTGTGGGTATTCACTTAAAGCCTTAAGTTGCTCATCCGATAATCTACTACTTAATTTCATCAATTGTTCTCTTTTATCTTTTTTCCATACTACATTGAGAACAATAGAGTCTTCATTAGGTTGGATTTTAGGAAAATTGGCAACATTAAATTGATTATTGGACTTATCCTTCCATTCTTCAATTAACTTATGGACTGCGTTAATGTAGTTCTCATCGTTCCACTTCGCAGGGATTTGATAATACTCAAATATTTTATCATCTATTAGTCCATACGAATCTTTAACTGTTAATGATACCTGTGGCTGAATGAAAGAGTGGCATCTACAATCCATTAAAACATTTCTGTATTCATTCTCACTATTAACAAGAAGTGCAATAATGTCTTTCAGTGTATCATCAATTTTTCCATCTTCTTTTTTAAGTTCATTTTGTCGTTTGAATGTTCCATTTTGGTTTGGAAATATCTCATACAAAGAATCTATAATATTGTGTTTGTACAAGAATTCGTAGTAAGTATTAAGAAGATGGAATATGTCAGTCTCTCCTTTGGACAAGTGATTAGATAGGTTTTCTAAAGAGCCTTTAGTTTTGATTTCGTTAGCGATTTTATTTGAGGCGAATTTGTTTGATAGTTGCCAAAGGTCCTTATTTTCATATTCGACAGAACCTTGTGACGTAAATCCGTCATAACCTAAAAGTTCTTTTGTAACATTATATATGTCATTTTGATCTTTATAAATACTTGACTCACGATTTGATGGCAGTAATGATATCATATATAGTGCAATCTTATTGAGCAGTTCTTGATTATATTGGTAATGTCCATCTTTATATTCTAATCCTTGACGATATGAATTCTGATATGACATTTTTTCTTTAAGTTCGTGGGCAAATGTAGATATATCCTTTTTCTGATTAACAGCAAATTTAGATGCATCTATATCTTTGTGAAGCAAGATATCTTTATATGAAATATCTATTTTCGCAAAAATGTCATCTTTTAGTACTTCTGGAATACCATAATCTAAAAATAAATCTACCTGCTTACAAAAAGTGTCATTTTGATTAGGAAGAACCTTATATTCATTTAATTGTTCTATTGAAGGTGATAATTGAATAAGGATTTCATTTAACCGCCTTGCATCTATTCCATTCGGTAAATTTTGTAAATTTTCTCTTTCTTGAATTGTTTTAAGTGCAAAAGATTTGAACCAGATGTCACATTCTTTCCATGCTGAATCCAATATGTGATTATCAATATTACGTGTCATCTCATTATTTTCAAATAATGTCTTGCATATATCAAAGTAATCTCTTCGCCTATTTATAAAGTTAATTTCATATTTGTTAGTATCATTTGGTACAATAGACAATAATGGAATTAATCGTTCCAATTTGTTATTTGTATGTCCATCATCTATTATAATCTTCACTAAACGATTTATTTCCGCACTATAACTTTGTGAGTTATATTTAGAATCCAGATGAATGGATGTTATTTGTGGATGAAGTAATAAAAGTTTTTTATCTATGCCTAAATCATTCAATAAATTTATTATGTCTGAGGTAATATTTTCACCTTCTTTGAAATCTTCTGTATCTCGTTTCAATAAATCTCCATTCATATTAGGCAGTAACGAATGCTCCTTTAAGAGTGACTCATTAGATTTAATTACAAGTTCAAGAAAATTATTGTACCATTCATATGTTGACGTATTTGTAACTTGCAATGTCTCTATATTACCCTTTTGTCCAATATCTACACATAACTCTTCTGTGTTCCAAAGTGCAATATCTTTGCTCCACAATCTTGAAGACCACTCATGATTGTCAGCTGCCATTTGGGATGGGTATAATGATTGAATTAGTGAAAATAGAGTTTGTTCTATTTCATCTTTTTCTTTTGCGAAAATACAATCTGACAATAATGCATACTGGGAGACGTTTGTATGTAATTTTACAAGTGGATATTTGCAAAGAATTTTTCGATAGTTATTTCTCACGTTTTCTTTGTACCATTCAGAATCTAAATTTTTGTGATTATTTACTCTATTTAATCCATTTGACAATAAATACAGTCTGCCATAATGGTGGTTTGATAAGTATAATACTAATGTCTCAAATAGAGGAAATACCTTTGAATAAATTAATCTATTTATTCCAGTTTCTGTTATTGTACATGCTTCTTCATTATAGTTGTTACCAGAAAGCAAAAGACTTTGCCGTTCGCTATCAGGTTCAAAATCGGGGCTATTAATAATAATGGGTTCACTTAATTGTTCTTCAATCCCGACCAATGGTAACACACAAAAATGTGATAAATTATCCTCATGCGAAACGATATTGTTATTATCATCAATTTCTATAGCTACATCTAATCTCAAATTTCGTTTACTTTTATATCGATTTGAAATTTCTTCATTGGGTGATTCAAAATGAGAAATAATGAAACGTTTATGAGGTGAATCAATTCCTGAAATATTAAATTCTACTTGTGAAAGATTTTCTGTAAGAATCTGTTCTCCACATCGTTGAATTGAGATCTTCTTTCCATTATTATTGAGTTCAATAGATGTTAATTCTTTGCAAAATAGCATTGTTGGCGCAATATTTTTTAGGAACTCTTGCACTCCCAGTTCTATAGCTTTCCTTCCTGAGTCTGAATTAACATGATATATGAAAGTAGTCCAATCAAAAGTTTTGTCATAGAATTTTTCTGATTGACGCATTTTTTCTAATCCCTCTAACAATTCGGATGCAATAAGTCCGTCACGAAACATCGTCACTTCAAACCCACACAATTCAGTATGTTCGCTATTCTTGTACATATTGCTTTCAATAGTAACTATTTTAGAAAGGCAATGTGTTGTAAGAAATCCCGTACCAAATCTTCCTGTGCTTTCTTGATTTTCCTTTTCTTCGCTATATTTATACAAAAGTCCTAATCGTGACTCTGCTGTAAAAGGTGCTCCATTGTGACTGAATCTAACAATGTCATTATCAATCTCAATTCGAACATCAATTTCATTACGCTCTTTATCGTTTGCAATAGTATCTTTAGCATTTTGAATTAATTCCCAAATCCATCTTCTTCTATCATTATCAGAAGGATTATTCAAATCTCTTAAACGTTTTTCGACATTAGTAATATACATTTTGTCGAAAACATTTGCCATAGCATCTTTATTGACACTTGGTGGGGCTATTTGTTGTTTGGATTCCATACTCTTTTTTATAAAAATTAGTTAAGTATTCAAAATACTCACTTAGATATTCATAATTATTTTATGATTAAATTCGTTATCTTCTCCGCGGAGGAGGCGGACGAGTTGATAGACGGTGGTGCAGGGGTTGTGTTGGGCATGGCGGTTGTCGGTGTAGGACAGATGCAAGCGTTCGGCATTGCGGATGGCATCTGTATCGCTACCATATTGAGACATCACCCTTTGGCTATCTATTGCATTCTTCTTGTATTTATATGCTCTCTTTGGGTAGCCGGCTTCGTTAACTCGGAAGGTTATCTCTTGTGCGTAATCATTACGAGACATGGGTGTATTGCGATATTGAAAATGCAAGACATACCATAGTTCGAACGCTTCGTTACTCCATGCTGTATTGATTCCTCGTTGCTCTGCCATTTGGATAGCGGTGTTGAACTTCTCATCACTGAAACTATCCCTATCAAATACCGCCCAAACACTATCAAAAGGTTTGTCGATACTTTCGGCATAATCACGCAGATTGATAGCTTTCTGCACTACCTGTTTGGTGTTTTCACCTTTCCCTTCTGTTTCGATTTCAAAGACGATGCCTCCATGCTGCATCATGTGGAATGATTGGAAATAGTTAGGTTCAGTTTTCTTCCCTTCACAAACAATCAATACACGGCAATGAATGGGAACAGATTCATGCAGTTCTATTATGGGTCTTGGTGCAGGTAATTTGATATTTTCAAGCTTTTTTTTCTTCATACCACATTAATTCATTTAGATAGGGGACTGCACCATAGCGTCCACGGATATAGTTACGTTCAAGATTGGCATCTGAACGCGGTTTGCTGCCATTCGGCAGTACGATATCCATCATATTGTATAAATCGGTATCCTCTTGACTATCTTTCTCGGTGAACCAAATCTGGTCGCGTCGAAGGAGCTTGGCAGCGAGAAGATTGGTGTCGTGAGTGGAAAATATGAGTTGTGCATGTTTGGGATTGTGCGTCCGGCTATTGAACAACCTGATGATATGCTGCGAAATAAGCGGGTGCATTTTTGCATCCAGCTCATCGACGACAAGGAGTTGACCGTTTTTGAGCGTGTCAAAGATAGGTCCTGCAAGTTCAAATAGTTTGAGGGTGCCTTGTGATTCCCATTCGGTAAAATCAACCCATTGTTTATCCACCACGGCTCCATGGTCATCGTACACATTATGTGAAGAAAAGACTTTAATTTGCTTTTCTTTAGAGTATCTCATCTGGTCAGCGATAGGCAAGCCTTTTAGAAACTCATTCGGGATTTCACGCTCTTCTGTACCTATCGAATCAAAGCCCAACTTGAGATCGTGGAAAAAATCGAGTGCCTCTTTTGCCTCTTGAGCATGCTTATGAAAGAATGTTTCAGTAATACCGCTATATCCGTAAGAATTAAGTCCTGATATCACGTTATATCCAGTTTGGAAGAAAGTGAGTACACGACGAGAAATAGATCCTCCTAACTGTGATGCAACTGATAAGAATAAGCGATTCTCGTTGGTTCGTTCCTCGAGTCCGTTGCCTTCAGGGAAAAGTTTTTCATCAATGCCAATTCCTTCATTATCGCGTGCAAAAAGCAGTTTCTCGTCTCCCCTTCCATCATAACAGGAAAGTGTCTCCGATAGAATATGCTTTTTGTTATATGAGAAGTTGTAACGGAAACGACTTGAACCATCCTGATAGACTATTTCAAAAAAAGTAGGTTGATTAATAGAGACTTTTGATAGAGCAAACGGTTCGTAAGGCAATTCATCATTATCGTTCAGTTTGACAGAGCCTATAACCATCGACTTCATCAAGCCAAATGCCATAATGAAATTACTCTTACCACTAGAGTTTGCTCCATAGATAGCCGCAGAGGTAAGAAACTTGACTTTACCTGATTCGACGACATTTTCAACAGGCTCATCCTTAATGCTTTGTGCACTTAAATGAATAGTCCTGCGAGAACGGATTGATCGGTAGTTTCCGACTGTAAAAGCTAAAAGGTCTGACATAATTTGAGATTTATTCAAAATAACGCCGCAAAATTACGAAAAATAATTTTATTTTCCAAGTAAAATTGAGAAAAAATATCATTTTTTTGTAATTTCATATAGAATAACCTGTTTTATTCGGACTTTTTGGCGAGAGTTGAGAGGATGAAGCCGTAGAGGGTGGTCGGTGGCTTGGGAGTGCGCTTAGCGGCAGGGCGGAAATGGAAGGTAGAAAGCGGATTGGCAAGAGAACGCTCGCGCTGCTCGCGGAGATAGCGGTTCAGCTGGGCTTTATACTTGCGGGTGGAGGTATAAGCCTCGAAGCGTG
>FLNU01001280.1_pt1 | contig 13596 bp, 15 predicted proteins | sample 1140361 | NCBI WGS metagenome assembly FLNU01 (sample SAMEA3878206, study PRJEB12797) | bioreactor metagenome | biome: Moose rumen | place: Sweden | collected 2011-10 | reverse complement strand
ACGTGTTTTTTCGAGTGAATACTCTCTTGACACAAAAACCGCTCCTTTTCAATTACGTAATTTTGCACAACGCCGTTTCATTACGCATTGCGCGTTACGCATTACGCATTGAATTACCAGCGGTAGTGGGCGAAAGCTTTATTTGCTTCTGCCATTTTGTGGGTATCTTCTTTTTTCTTAATGGACGAGCCGACATTATTTGATGCGTCGATAAGCTCGGCGGAAAGTCTTGCGTCCATAGTTTTTTCTCCGCGCAGTCTTGCATAATTCACAAGCCAGCGGATACCTAAAGTTTGCCTTCTTTCGGGGCGAACTTCTACGGGGACTTGGTAGTTTGCGCCGCCAACTCGACGGGCTCTTACTTCCAAAGTCGGCATTACGTTTCTGAGTGCCGTCTCGAAAACTTCCAGCGGGTCTTTACCGGTTTTTTCCTTTATGGTTTCAAATGCATCGTATACAACTCTTTGTGCCACGCTCTTTTTGCCTGACAGCATTACTTTATTGATGAACTTTGTAACCGTTTTGGAATGGTAAACCGGATCCGGCAGAACGTCACGTTTTGGCACAGAACCTTTTCTTGGCATATTACCACCTCAATTCATTACCAATTATTTTTTCTTAGCTTTAGCTTTCTTTGCGCCGTACTTCGAGCGGGATTGATTCCTGTCCTGAACTCCGGCGGTATCAAGCGAGCCGCGAATAATGTGGTAACGAACACCGGGAATATCCTTTACACGTCCGCCGCGAATCAAAACTACGCTGTGTTCCTGCAGATTGTGACCGATACCCGGAATATATGCGGTAACTTCAATGCCGTTCGTCAAGCGAACACGCGCTACTTTACGTAATGCCGAATTAGGTTTTTTAGGCGTCGTCGTATAAACACGAGTGCAAACGCCTCTTTTCTGCGGGCATTCTTTCAGCGCAGGCGCGGTAGATTTTTCTGTTACACTTTGACGCCCTTTCCTTACCAGCTGATTTATCGAAGGCATACGCAGACCTCCTTTCAACAAAAAATTCCTTGCCTTCCAAAAAACACGCGAATATTACCATTGCCAAAAATCCTTGTCAAGCCTTGCTATATCTAGCTTTTCGTTTCCACTACGTCCAGTGGACAGTGAAAATTTTGCGTAACATAAAACTTGGCAAAATAATTTTTTTCGCGTTTTAAATTCTTCACGTCTATAAAAATTCCTTCAAAAAAATTTTTTCAACAAAAAAGTTGCCGAAATTTTTATCAGCAACTTCACTAAAATTTTTATTGATAATCGCCCGGCAAAGTTAAGCGTCTTTGTTGACCGTCGAACATCATTTGAGTTACACGCGCCGCTGTTGCAGGCTCCATTTTCGCGATAACTTGTCCTGCGTTGGATTCGTCCATTTTTTGAAGAATCAATACAACCGTATCAAGGCTTACGTCGCTAAGGGCTTTTGCGGCTTCCTCCGGTTTCATATTGTCGTAAATTCGCGCCAACTTTGAGATACGTTTTTTCTCGGCGGCTTCACGCGCTTTCATCTGTTCTTCAATTTCTTTTTGAGAAACTTTTACGTCTTTGGATTTTTTATCTTCTTCCTTTTTAGGAGGCTCGGGAGCAGGAGCAGGCGGTTTATTTTCAGCGACGACAGGATTTTCAGCCGGTTCTGGTTCTGGTTCTGGTTCAGGAGGCGGAGGCCACTCTATACCTTCAGGCACTGCAAAATATTCAAAGTCTTCACCCGCGCCGATAAATGGCAATTTGTAAAGCCCAACTTTTTCATTTACCCACGCAACTTTTTCATCGTCAAGCACGCCAAAATAAATACTCGCTGCAAATGCACTTACGCCAAGCAACGCTAAGAAAAATATTATAAAAAGTCCAATGAAAATTTTTTTGAAAATGCTTGTCTTTTGTTTCGCCATAATTAACCACCCATAATGTCAAGAATGCGTCCGACATAATTTTGAGTTTCTTTGTAGGGAGGAATCCCGCCGTATTTTTGAACAGCTCCCGGACCTGCATTGTAAGCCGCAAGTGCATTGGGGACATTACCGCCAAATTGATCTAACATTTGACGAAGAAAACGTACCCCGCCTTCAATGTTTTGCGCTTTGTCATAAGGGTCTACACCCAACGCGGCGGCAGTTCCTGGCATAAGTTGCATTACGCCGATTGCTCCCGCATCCGAAATTTCATTTTGATTCATACCTGATTCGGCAAGCGCAACCGCCCGCACAAGTGCAGGGTCAACGCCGTTTCTCTGCGCGGAAGTGTTAAGCAAATCTTCAGTAGCCGAACCGTCACTTTGATAGGAATTTTGATTAGAATTTTTTTGTTGATTATCGTTGTCCGCAATATTTTTTTCGACAGTCGAAGGCGTGACAACATTGGGAACTGCGGCATTGCCGGACGCTACAGCAAGAATAATTTTTGCGGCTTGTAAAACTTCTTCTTCCGTAATCTGCATTTTTGAAGTATTAATCTGCGTGGAATTATTTTGTTGAGTTGAATCACTTTGTTCAGTCGGAGTAACTTTTGGAACAGAATTATTTTGAGATTTTTGAGCCGCGTCAAGTTTATCCTGCCGTTCAATCTCTTTATCAAGTTTTGACTGAAAATCCGTAGGGAATTTTTCAACTTTGAACTGTTCCTGAATATTGGCGATACGCTGTTGTATCTGATAAACCCTGTTAGTCATACCGACACGTTCAATGGCTGTGAGGTCTAACATTTAATCATCCTTTCCTAATTGAAAGTTGCAAGCCTATTTCGTCCAAAAATTTTTGTTCTTCGGCAAGCACTTCCGCGTTGTATTCGCGTAAACGTTTTTCTTTAAGCTGTTCAATGCTTTTCAAATACGTTATCAAGTCCATTAATTTCTTCAACTTTTGCTGTCTTTCCTGCGTCGTACGCAAAATTAATTTTTGTTGCTGTTCAATTTGTTCACGTTTCCAGTTGAAAAAATTTGTGTAAATCATAATCGCATCAACGGTAATAGATTTTCCCTCAGAAGTGCGCTCGGCAAATTCAGCTTGACCTTCCTGCAATTCACGAAGAAAATTTTGTAACTGGGCGCGTTGCTCTTCAAGGCGGCGCATTACTTCAGCGAATTGCATTTCGGCTTCATCTTTTTTGCGTTGAGTAACTTTGAGGAGTGTCTCAAGTTGAAATTTAAATTTTTTCATAATAATTTCTAGGAAATTCTTAATTCTTAATTAAACTAAGACTGCGGCGCGTTTGGCGATAACAAATTCTTCGACGCGCATTAACATAAAGCAGTAATCTGAAAGCCTATTTAAAAATATGCCGTCGAGTTCGTGAACCGCCTCAAAACGTCCGAGTTTGCAAAAATTTCTTTCTGCGCGGCGCGTGATTGTACGTGCTAAATCAAGAATCGCTCCGGATTTTGTATTGCCCGGGATTATGAAAGATTTCAACGGCGGCAAAACTTTATCCATTTCGTCCATTTCAACTTCCAAAGTCTTAACGTCATTTTCCGTAATAAGCGCAGGTTTATTCATACTCGCCAAGTCAGCCATAAGACGCGGCAAAATTTGTTGAAGTTGATAAATTTTTTCGCGCACTTCATTAACATCAGAAAATGCCCGCGCCATTCCCAACGCAGAATTAATTTCGTCAACAGTGCCGTAAGTTTGTACTCGCGGATCATCTTTATCAATTCGTTCACCAGTAAACAAACTTGTCTTGCCGTCGTCGCCGGTCTTTGTGTAAACTTTCATAGCTTAACTCCCTTCATTGTAAGTGAAAATAAATTTTTTAATGTTTGAGAACTACGAAAAAAATTTTTTAATTTTATCGTAGTCCCAATTCCACAATTTAATTTTCTTCAAAGTGCGTTAATTTCCTGCGATATTGATCGTAATCATTTTTTGAGCAAATAAATTTACAGAGAATTTATTTGGAAGGTTGCACAATTTCGGACGTTGCATTTAATTTTTTGCCGATGATAACTTTATCAATCGCAGGAATTTATTCAGAAATAAAATTTCGTGACATTTTACAATCATAATTTTTTCATTATATTGTGATAGACTTCTAAATTTGGAAGGAGGTGTAATTATGACTAAAATTGAGAGAAACAAAATTGCTATTGAGCGTTTCAAAGATTGCATTAACACCAACGATAAAAATTTAGCCGCGCAGTTGATTGACGATAAAGCCGAATTTGCGAGTTTAATTTCAAAAGAAAAACTTTACGGCGGCGCAGGTTATCTTTCGGTTGTGGAATTTATGCGCAAAAGTTTTTCAGACATTCATTGGGAAATTTCGGATATGGCGGCGGAAGATGACAAAGTTGCAGTAAGTTGGATTTGTTCAGGGACGCACGACGGCGAATTTATGAACATTGCGGCGACGGGCAAAAAATTTTCTTTCAGCTGTATGAATTTTTATTATTTCAATGATGAAGGAAAAATTATCAATGACGTTACGGCGAAAGGTCTTGCGGGAATTTTTGAAGTTTTAGGATTGATAAAATAAATTTTTTTAGTGAAATTTTAGCAGGAGGTGAACTCTGTGGATAAAGTAATGAAATTTTTTATAACATTGACATTGGTAATAGCGGGCGGCGCACTTTTCAAATTAGCAAGTCCGTTGTTGGCAGAATTTATCACTGTAGAATTTTTTAAAATGGACACGGGCATTTTCAGTCTGACGCTTGCAAGTTTAATCTGCATAATAATCGGCGCGGCATTGGGCGGAATTGCGGGGTGGCTCGTGTCGCCGTTTTGTATTCGTAAATTAAGCAACTTTACTGCGTTTGTAGAAAAGCAACTCAGTAAAATGCCGATTAACGATGTTGTAGCCGGAGCGATTGGCTTGGCACTGGGACTTATAATAGCAAATTTATTGGGCAACGCCTTTTCCCGCATACCCGTTGTTGGAGATTACATTCCGATAATTTTTAGTATAGTTTTTGGTTATCTCGGAATACATTTAACTATTAAAAAGCGTAAAGAGATAACTTCCGCCTTTGATTTTATGACGCGTCTCAAAGAAGTTTTGAAGGCTCGTGAAGCTGAACGCGCCGCTAAGAAAAATATTGAACATGACGCTGAAGAAGTTGAAAAAATTCCTGAAGTTAAAGTTGAAGTCGCGCCGGTTGAAGATTCGACGAATAAGCCGCCGAAAAATGAACGTCCGAAAGTTAATCTGGTTAAAGTCAAGAAGGATAAAACTCCTGTTGAGAATAAAAATTATAAACTTCTCGACACAAATGTTATCATTGACGGGCGAATTGCGGATATTTGCAAGACGGGATTTTTGGAAGGGAAACTTTTAATTCCGGTTTTTGTATTGGAGGAACTTCAATACATCGCTGATTCTTCGGACAGTTTACGGAGAGTTCGCGGCAGGCGCGGGCTTGACGTTTTACAAAATATTCGTGAGGATGAAAGCTTAGAAGTTGAGGTTATGAATATTGACTTTGACGATATTCACGGCGTCGACTCAAAACTTGTACGTCTTGCGCAAAAAGTTAAGGGCAAAATTATTACTAATGATTACAATTTGAATAAAGTTGCACAACTGCGCGGTGTGGAAGTTTTAAATATAAATGATTTGTCAAATGCGGTTAAGCCTGTGGTAATTCCGGGCGAAACAATGAAAGTTCAAGTTGTACGTGACGGTAAAGAACCCGGTCAAGGTGTAGCTTTCCTCGACGATGGCACAATGATTGTTATCGAAAACGGTCACAGATATTTAAGCAGGACAATTTCGGTTGAGGTAACATCGGCGTTGCAAACTTCGGCGGGCAGGATGATTTTTGCCAAGCCGCGCTCATAAGTCACAAAAACTTTTTGCTTAACTCCTTCGGGAGTTTTTTTCTTTTAAAGGAATTTTTTGCGAAATATAGAAATTGAAAACCAATTAATTTTAGGTGGTGATTTTATGGCGGAATTTACGCGCTTAAATAAATCTCAACAAATTGAATTGACGGACGGTTCAACTGCTACGGTTATCGATAAATTAGGTGAGGGCGGTCAAGGCATTGTTTATCGCGTGAAGTTGAACAATACAGGTGAAGAAAAGGCTCTAAAATGGTATTTCGTCGGCAATTTCAAAGAGCCCAGAAAATTTTATAATCACTTGGCGGAAAATGTTAAAGTCGGTTCGCCGTCCACCGCCTTCGTATGGCCCGAGCAACTTACAATTTGGGATGACGATACGCCTTTTGGATATACAATGCCGATTATGCCGAAAGTTTATGAAAGTTTCCCAAAATTCCTCAACGCGAAAGTTCGTTTCAAGAGTGAAGAAGCTATGGTAAATGCGGGCTTGAATATGGTTGCGGCTTTCAAGGCTCTGCACAATAAAGGTTACAATTATCAAGATTTAAACGACGGAAATTTTACGATAGATCCCAACAATGGCAAAGTTTTAATCTGCGACAATGATAACGTTATGGGACACGGGCAATACTCGGGCATTTTGGGTAAAGCTCGCTATATGGCTCCTGAAGTTGTACGCGGCGACAGTCAACCCGATAAAATTACGGATCGCTATTCATTGGCGGTAATTCTTTTTATGCTGTTTATAGGTGAACACCCGCTTGAAGGCCAAAAAACTAATGTACCCGCCTTGACGAATAAATATGACAAAAGATTTTTTGGCGAAGAGCCGCTGTTTATTTTTGACAAAAACGATAATTCAAACGCACCTGTACCGGGACTTCATAGAAATGCGCATCTGTGGAGATTTTTCCCAAGTTTTGTGAAAGACGCTTTTCAACAGTCCTTCAGTCAAGAAAGTTTGCTTAAAGGGCGCGGCAGACTTCTTGAGCAAGATTGGTTTAATATTTTAATGCGGCTGAAAAGTTCAATCGTGAAATGTTCACAATGCGGCGAAAAAATTTTTATGGAAAGTGACAGGGAAACGATTTGCGGAAGTCATCACGTTAAGCCGGTCGGTTATCTGCAATTTGCTAAACGCTCGAATCAAGCCGTAACCGTGCCGATTGTCAACGGAGCTGTGCTTTACAATTATCACGTTGACGGCTCTGAAGATTTTGAAACAGTTGCCGCAGTGATTAAGGAAAAGCCCGGTAAATTCGGACTTGAAAATAAAACTAATCGCCGTTGGCTGGTAACTTCGCCCAATGGCAAGACGACGACAAAAAATTTTGGTGAAATTTTAGTTTTGGGCGCGAATTTTAAAATTGATTTCGGCAATAATAATTCCGCGCAGGTTATCGTAAATTAAGGAGAAATATCATGAGTGTAATGTTAGACAAAGTTCAAGTGGTTAAGAGAGTTTGCCCCGTAATTTTTATGTTGGACACTTCGGGCAGTATGTCCGGTGCGCCTGTCGGTGCTGTTAATGCCGCGCTTGAAGGAGTACTTCCCGAGTTGATTTCTATGAATGACGATAACGCCGACAACGAAATTAAAATCGGCGTAATGACTTTTGATTCTGATATTAAATGGATTACGGGCGATTCTGAACTTGTGACGCCCGATGAATTGAAAAATACTTGGCAAGATTTAAATGCGGACGGTTTAACGTCAATGGGGCAAGCTTTTTTGGAATTGAATAACAAACTTTCGGTAAGTCACGGCTTTATGAAACACGCATCAGGCTCAGTTGCGCCGGTACTTTTCCTTTTATCGGACGGCGATCCTACGGACGATTATAAATACGGTTTGAATAAGTTGCAGGAAAATAATTGGTACAAAGTCGCCGCGAAAGTTGCGATAGGTTACGGCGATTCAAACGATGATGTACTGCGCGAATTTACTAAAAATGTTGAAACTGTCCTGCATACCGACAGCCCCGAAGATTTGAAAAAGTTGATTCGTTTTGTAACAATCACGTCGTCGAGGGTTGCAAGCAGCGGTAACAATTCTGTATCGCCTGATAATAATCCCGTTGATCCCGACGATAATACCCAGCAAGTTGCTAATGCTCTGCAAGCTCAAGGCGGAAATTTAAATAATGCGGACGCAGACGAAACTTGGTAAATAATTTTTTGTCAGCGATTAGTAGTTGGGAAAAATTTTTCCGATTGCTTTTCGCTGATTTTTTTAAGGGGGTGTTTATGATAAAATTTCGTAAATTTGCCACCTCTGCCATTGGCCCGAAATACGCCTCCAGAAATTGGGAATGTCAAGACAGCTCCGGCGCGATTGAGTTTGATAACGTGCAAGCTGTAGCCGTAGCGGACGGACATGGTGGCGGAGATTATTTCCGCAGTCAAATTGGCGCGAAGTTGGCTATTGAAGTTTTATTTAATCAGCTGAAAAATTTTTTTAATGTCAATGACGACACGGAAAATTTCAGCGACACGGGCATAAAAAATTTTAAATATAATTTTGTCAACGAATGGCGCAATGCCGTTAAAAAAGATTGGTACGACAGATTAAGCGACGGTAAGCCGCTCGGCGAAGGTGAAATTCGTTATGAATCAGTCAGCGAAAAATATAAGGCGCGTTACACGTCTGATAATCTCGCTGTTGTCGAAAAATATTTATATGTGGCTTACGGCACAACTTTAATCTGCGCGGTATCAATAGGTACGCAAATTTTGACTCTGCAGATTGGCGACGGTACTTGCGTTTTACTGAAATGTAACGGAGAATTCAGCTTGCCGATACCGCCTGAAGAAGAAAATTTTTTAAATATGACGGTTTCACTTTGCGACGACGATTCTGTTTTGAAAATTCGTCATGCCGTCATAAATTGCAAAAATACTGCGGCAATTTTTCTCAGCACTGACGGGCTTGATGATTGTTTCCCCTATTATCAAAATGAAGAGCATCTTTATAAATTTTATGCCGATGTTATAATTGACAGTATTATAAAAAGATTTTTCTTGACGACCGAAAATGAAATTAGGGAACAACTTTTGCCGGGACTTACTAAAAAAGCCAGCAAAGATGATATTTCTTTGGCTTATTTAATTTTGCCAATGCCTTTGATACTTAAGGAGGTTTTCCAAAAAGTGGACGCCCGTTATAAATCAACGCCTGAACCGCCGAAAATTATTTCTCAACCCGCACAGAAAAAAGTTGTAAAATCTTTCGTGCCGCAAAAAATTTCCTCAACCGCTACAAAAAAAGTTGAATCAGAATTTAAATTGCCGTCGTTTATGAACATTACGCCGCCAACTCCCAAGCAACCGCCGCCCCCGCCGCAAACATTATTCAAGGCAAATACCGTTTCTTATGGCGCACCAGTGCCTGTAGGCGGAACTCCTCAAACAGAAACTTTTACGCCAAGCATATTTTCTAATGCGTAATTCGTAATTTAAAATTCTTAATTCTTCATTCTAAATTCTTAATTAACTGAAGGGAGGCTAATTTATGGCGAATAGTTCAACTTTGTATGTCGAGGCTTGTAATTTTGTGCGTCGCAATCCCAACTCTCCGTATTGGCAGAAAAAATTATATCTGCAAATTGTTATGACGATGTTTCAAGAATTGCTTACAACTAAAACTGCGCCGCTTATATCAAAATTCTGCGCGGATAATCAGATAAATTTTGAGGGCAAAAATTTTAAAGTCGAGCCGATTCAAACTAAATCAGCGTATGCAACTTCTTTTGATATGTACGCTGTTTTGTTGGGATTGACTTACGTCTTTACTGAAAATATTGATACCTGCGCGACCGTCCACGATAATTGCGTAGGAGATATATTCCGCGGACAAATTTTAAAAGATGATTTTCGACAAGATTTATTCAACACATTGCAGATGGTTGATGTTTGCTTAGAAAAGTTTCAGCCGAAAGAAAAAATTGTTGAGAAAATCATTGAAAAACCTGTCGAAAAGATTGTAGAAAAAATTGTTGAAAAGCCTGTTGAAAAGATTGTTGAAAAAGTTATTGAAAAGCCCGTAGAAAAAATTTCTGAAGATGTTGAAAAAATTCCCGACGAAGATAATAATTTATTGAAGGCGTTGGAAGAAATTGCGCAGAATCGTAAATCAGATGATGAAAAAATTGTTGATGAAATAAAAAAAGTTCAACAGAATATGCAGGACGAACTTAACGCGGTTCAGCAAAGTTTGAAACAAATTTCAGATATTCGCGAGGAAATAGATTATCGCGGCTTGAAAGAGCCGATTTATCAGCTGATTCAACTGTACCGAAAAATTGATGATAATGTAAAGCGTCATCCTATGGCGGACACTGAAAAGGGTTACGCGTCGCTGATGAAACGTTGCGAAAGTTTTTTGAAATACGTTACTCAATCGCTGAAAATGCTTGGCGTCGAACTCATAACCGAAACGGATATTACTTTCAACCCCGATAAAAATAAACTTGCCGATGATGAACAAGCTCCGTTGGATTCGACTGTTACGAAAATTATTAAAGTCGGATTTATTTATAAAAATCAAGTGCTTGAAAAGGCGGAAGTCGAAATTTCTAATACTGCGTCAACGGAGGTACAATTAAATGAAAATCGGAATTGATTTTGGCACAACATTTTCATTACCTGCCGCGTTGATTAACGGTCACCCAGCAACTTTATTACCGGGCGGAGCTTACGGCGTCCCTTCGGTATTTTATCGTGATGCCAAAATGGGAATTTTGATTGGACAGCCTGCAGAAAATCGCGGACAACATAAACCCGCCAACGTTGTGCGAAATGTGAAAATGTGTATCAGCGATAAATCGAAAAAAGATTTTAGATTGGACGGCAAGACTTTTACAAAAAATGAAATTGTCGGCGGGATTATTAATGAAGTTGTTAAAATTGCGCGTGAAGAAATCAGCTTTAAACAGTTGAAGTCGCAGGACATTGAAGGCGCGGTTATTTCCGTACCTGCGGCGTTTGATATTCGTGAACTGGATTTTATCAGGCAAGCGGCGGAAAATAATTCGGGGCTGAAGGTATTGGGATTTATTCGCGAACCCGTAGCGGCGGCAATTTCCTATTTCAACGCGCCGAGTGCTGAGGATAAAAAAACTATTTTGGTATACGATTTAGGCGGCGGGACTTGTGATGTTGCGATTGTCCGCGCAGATAAAAATTCTAAGGAATGGTATACGGTTTTAGCGTCCGATATGCGGCGAATCGGCGGCAGAGATTGGGATAGTGTCCTTGTTGAAATGATTAAGCTGAAATGCCGTGATGAAGTTGCATACATAGAGTTCAGTAAGCGCGATGAAGAAAAAATTCGTCGAGAGGCAGTAAACGTCAAACATAATCTTTCAAAGCTGAATGAATTTGCGTCGCAGGTTGAAGTTGACGGCGATATATACGATTTTGAAATTACGCGCAAAGAGTTTGAAAAAAAATCGTCGGAGCTGTTACAGTCGACGATGAAAATGGTTGAAGAGCTGAAAAATAAATTCGGCGGTAAGATAGATTATATTGTTTGCGTAGGCGGCAGTTCGCAAATGCCGCAGGTAAAATCTGCCTTTGAAAAAAATTATCCTGATATTGAGTTGAAACTTTACGAGCCGGAAAAAGCCATTGCATTTGGCGCGGCGATTTATGCAGATCATTTGAAGGAAGAAAATTACCTGCGCGATATTTGTAAATTTTCTTACGGCGCAAGGTACATTGAAAATTTTGCGAAGTATCACGATAAAGACCGGCTTAAAATTTGGAACATAATTTATAAGGATACAGATTTACCGGCGTCGGGCGAATCGACTTCCTACAAGATTAATGCGGAGCAAAATTCGATTTACATTGCGATTTACGAATCTGAATGCACTGAAGATATTTACGATCCCGCACTGGGAAAATATATCGGCGACATTGAAATTACGGGCGTCAAAAACAGTAAAACTTCTTCAGGAATACTTTTGACAATGACGATTGACAGAAGCGGATTAATGCACTTGAAAGCGGTTGATAAGCATACGGGAAAATCTGCCGAAGCGGATATTCATTTGGACAGTTATTGAGGAGGGTTGCAACAGCTGAAAATAACTTATAATAAATTATAAAAATCTAATATTTTTTTAAGGAGGTGAACCCGTTACTGAAGAGCTTTTATGTTGCAAACAAACTTTAGTTGTGCTAAAATCTCAACGGTTCTTTGAAAAGTTGGGATATGCGGTTGGCAACTCGTGAGCGTTGTTGTTGTAAAATCCCGAGCGCAGTAAAGAAATGCAGGAAATTTCACTTTCAAGAAAACCTGTATATGTACCCGTAAGTTAGCGGGGAATTTAAGCCTGTGGAGATTTACAGCAAACGCAAGTAGCTTAGGCAAAAGCGGACGCGTTGAATCAGGAATGGGACATAAAAGTTCATAACTTTTTATAAGTTCTCTGTAACGGAATTTTTAATGAATGATAAAACTATACCGGAAATTTTTTTCAAACGTGAAGGGCGGCTGAATCGTCTGCGTTATCTCAAGCGTAATTTAGTGGTCGGGCTTGTGTCGGGCTTGATAACGTTTGTGGTTGGATTGATATTTAGTGATAACGTAGGAAATGTGACTACGGCGGGCAACGTAATTTTTTTCATCATAATGCTGTTAGTGCTTGTGCCGTCATATTGTCTTATGGTGCGTCGACTTCACGATATGGACAGGGACGAACTTTTAGCGAAAGTTTATATCGGCGGCTGTGCGGCGAGTTACTTTTTAAGTTTCGTGCTGGATTATCAATTTATGCCGCTGAGTATTGTGCTGGTAATCGTCGCGCTTTACGTTTTATTTGTACCGGGTACAAACGGCGCGAATAAATACGGCGCAAATCCCTTAAATCATTAGTGGTGATGAAAACTTTTCCTCTGCGAGGTTACTTCATATAAAAAATCTCTTTCTTTTATGCTTAATAAAAATTTATAAAATCGGTTGGAGTGAAAAACTTCAGCCGTTTTTTGTTTTATAAATTTATAATGACGAGTTGAAAAATTTTTTGTATAATCTCTGTGGTGATGAAATTGTTTTTAGGAATTGAAGATGAAAAATTTTTACGCGCAGAAAAAATCCCGATGACGAAACGCGAAATCAGAATTTTAACGTTAGCTCTTGCTAATGTGAATGACGCTGAAATTATTGTAGACATTGGAGCGGGGACGGGGACACTGTCGATTGAGGCGGCTAAGTTTTCGCCCGACGGAAATATTTTTGCCATTGAAAAAAATCCCGCCGCTGTCGAGTTGCTTAAGAAAAATATAAAAAAATTTTCTGCAGACAACATTACCGTTATTGATGATGAAGCGTCGAAGGCTTTAAAAAATTTTTCAACGATTGACGTTGCGATAATCGGAGGCAGTGGCGGTTACCTTGAAAAAATTCTTGAGGAAATTGATAAAAAATTAAAAATCGGCGGACGCATTGCCGCAAATTTTATTTCTATTCAAAATCTGTCAACTTGTATTGACTGGCTCCGACTTCACGAAAATTATCACTACGACGCAATTCAAGTACAAATTAATCGTCTGAAAAAAATTGGGCGGTACGACATTGCGCAGGCGGCTAATCCGATCTATATTTTGACGGCTACAAAAAATCACTGACTTAATCTGAAAGGGATGTTTGCAATGAAGAAAATTTTTTTGTTGACGGCGTTGTTTATTTTGCAAATGTCAACAGCTTTTGCTTCGGTTGAGGAGCATATAGACAAGGGGGTAAATTATGAAATGTCTTACCCTATTGTTTACACGAATAACAAAGCCGCGCAGGACAAAATCAAT
>FLNU01000079.1_pt1 | contig 13696 bp, 9 predicted proteins | sample 1140361 | NCBI WGS metagenome assembly FLNU01 (sample SAMEA3878206, study PRJEB12797) | bioreactor metagenome | biome: Moose rumen | place: Sweden | collected 2011-10 | reverse complement strand
GGGCATATTCCAGAGTGGCCAAATGGGGCAGACTGTAAATCTGCTGGCTTTCGCCTTCGGTGGTTCGAATCCATCTGTGCCCACCCCGCAGACAAGCGTAGAAATCATGCTGTTATAGCTCAGTGGTAGAGCACTTCCTTGGTAAGGAAGAGGTCTCGAGTTCAAATCTCGATAACAGCTCTCAGGTTGAGACAGAGAACAAAAAATTTTTTAAACATATTTTAGAATTAAGATTTAGCTATGGCAAAAGAGAAATTCGAACGTACCAAACCCCATTTGAATATTGGTACTATCGGTCACGTAGACCACGGTAAGACTACCCTTACTGCAGCCATCACAACAGTGCTTGCAAAGAAGGGTCTTTCTGAGATCAAGTCTTTCGACCAGATTGACAACGCTCCTGAAGAGAAAGAGCGTGGTATCACTATCAACACCGCACACGTGGAGTATGAAACTGAGAAGCGTCACTACGCACACGTTGACTGTCCGGGACACGCCGACTATGTGAAGAACATGGTAACTGGTGCTGCTCAGATGGACGGCGCTATCATCGTAGTAGCTGCTACAGACGGTCCTATGCCTCAGACTCGTGAGCACATCCTGCTCGCCCGTCAGGTGAACGTGCCTCGTCTGGTTGTATTCCTCAACAAATGTGACATGGTTGATGACGAAGAGATGCTCGACCTCGTTGAGATGGAGATGCACGATCTTCTCGAGCAGTATGAGTTCGAAGAGGACACTCCTTTCATCCGTGGTTCTGCCCTTGGCGCTCTCAACGGTGTACCTGAATGGGAAGAGAAAGTGATGGAGCTTATGAACGCTTGTGACGAGTGGATTCAGGAGCCTCCACGCGACAAAGACAAGCCATTCCTTATGCCAGTCGAGGACGTGTTCTCAATCACTGGTCGTGGTACTGTGGCAACAGGTCGTATTGAGACTGGTGTTATCCATGTAGGTGACGCAGTTCAGTTGCTCGGTCTGGGTGAGGATGCCAAGTCAGTTGTAACTGGTGTTGAGATGTTCCGTAAGATTCTCGACGAAGGTGAAGCTGGTGATAACGTAGGTCTTCTCCTCCGTGGTATTGACAAGAAGGAAGTTAAGCGTGGTATGGTGATCACTCACCCGGGTGCAATCACTCCTCACCAGGGCTTCAAGGCATCTATCTATGTGTTGAAGAAAGAAGAGGGTGGCCGTCACACTCCGTTCAAGAACAAATATCGTCCTCAGTTCTACCTCCGCACCATGGACTGTACTGGTGAGATCACTCTGCCAGACGGTGTTGAGATGGTGATGCCAGGCGACAACGTAGAGATCAAGGTTGAGCTCATCTATCCGGTAGCATTGAACCAGGGTCTTCGTTTCGCAATCCGTGAGGGTGGCCGTACCGTAGGTTCCGGTCAGATCACAGAGGTGTTCGACTAATAATCAGACAAAAGCCGAAAGGACTTCAAATATCCTGTCCTTGGCAGTTTGCTGAGGACAGGACTTTCTACGGGAATAGCTCAGTTGGTAGAGCACTGGTCTCCAAAACCAGGTGTCGGGAGTTCGAGCCTCTCTTCCCGTGCAAAAGTTGTAAGAATCATGTATAAAAAGATCGCTACATATTGCAAAGAATCCTACGATGAGCTTGTCCACAAAGTGACATGGCCAACGAAGAAGGAATTGGCAAGCACTGCAGTGCTGGTTTTATCTGCTTCCATCATCATTGCTCTGATTGTCTTTTTCATCAACTTCGTCTTCGAGAAAATCGTAAATCTTATTTATTCTCTCTTCTAAAAAGAAAGTTTTAGGATGGAATCAAAAGAAATGCATTGGTACGCGCTCAAAGCTATCAGTGGTAAGGAGTCGAAGATCAAGGAATACATTGAGCTCGACATGAAGAACCACGGGTTTGAGAAATACGTGCCACAGGTGCTCATCCCAGTACGTCACGAGGAAAAAATAGTCCGCGGCAAACGCACTGTGAAGGAGGTAAGTTTACTTCCCGGCTATGTGCTTGTTGAGGCGATGCTGGTAGGTGAGATACCTCACATGCTTCGCAACACTCCTGGTGTGTTGGGTTTTCTCGGTGGTACGGACAGCCCTACTCCGCTCCGTCAGTCGGAGATTAACCGTATGCTTGGTGCAGACTCTGATGCAGAGGAAGTACCTACCGTGCTTCAGATAGAATTCAATATCGGTGAGGCAGTGAAGGTGGCAGACGGTCCTTTCTCTGGTTTCAATGCGGTTGTTGAGGAGGTATATCCGGACAAACAGAAGTTGAAGGTCGCCGTGAAGATATTCGGACGTGTGACCCCTCTCGAGCTAGGTTACGGTCAAGTTGAGAAAGAATGACAATGATGTTACGCGTTGTCGTTTTTTCTGTGTAGTTTTATCAATAAATAAAAATCAATTAGACAAATGGCAAAAGAAGTTGCTGGATTAATCAAATTACAGATTAAAGGTGGCGCTGCTAATCCATCTCCTCCAGTAGGACCTGCTCTTGGTTCCAAGGGTATCAACATCATGGATTTCTGCAAGCAGTTCAACGCCAGGACTCAGGATAAGGCCGGTAAGATTCTTCCGGTTGTTATCACTTACTATGCGGACAAGTCATACGATTTCATTATCAAGACCCCTCCTGCCGCTGTACAGCTGATGGAAGCTGCAAAGATCAAGAAGGGTTCCGCCGAGCCAAACCGCACGAAGGTGGCAGAGGTGACATGGGATCAGGTGCGCGCTATCGCAGAGGACAAGATGCCTGACTTAAACTGCTTCACGATTGAGTCTGCCATGAAGATGATCGCTGGAACGGCACGTAGTATGGGTATCCGTGTTAAAGGAGAATTCCCTGAAAAATAATTTAAAAAACTTCAATTAAGATGAGTAAACTTACAAAAAACCAGAAGATAGTTGCTGATAAGATTGAGGCAGGGAAAGCTTACACATTGGATGAGGCTTGTAATTTGCTGAAAGAGATTACATTCACCAAGTTCGATGCGTCTGTTGACATCGACATGCGTCTGGGTGTGAACCCACGCAAGGCCGACCAGATGGTTCGTGGCGTTGTATCTCTTCCGAATGGTACAGGTAAGCAAGTACGTGTACTCTGTCTGTGTCCTTCCGATCAGGAAGCAGCAGCAACAGAGGCAGGTGCCGACTATGTAGGTCTCGACGACTACATTGAGAAGATCAAGGGTGGTTGGACAGACGTGGACGTCATCATCACGATGCCTTCTTGCATGGGTAAGATTGGCGCTCTTGGTAGAGTGCTTGGTCCTCGCGGACTGATGCCTAACCCAAAGAGTGGTACTGTTACCATGGATGTAGCGAAGGCAGTTAGAGAGGTAAAACAAGGTAAGATAGACTTCAAGGTTGACAAGACCGGTATTGTTCACGCATCGATTGGAAAGGTGTCGTTCGACCCTCAGAAGATCAAGGAGAATGCCATGGAGTTCATCAACACCATCATCAAACTCAAGCCTGCAACGGCTAAGGGAACTTACATCAAGAGCATTTATCTTTCAACGACAATGAGTAAGGGCGTGAAGATAGATCCAAAATCTATTGACTAATAAAAAGACTGAATCATGAAGAAAGAAGATAAAAGCTTACTTATCGATCAATTAACAGAGACCCTAAAAGCTTATCCTCATTTTTACGTAGTAGATGTAACTGGTCTTGAGAGCCAGACGACGAGCCAGCTTCGTCGTGAGTGTTTCAAGAACGAGATTAAGCTTCAGGTAGTGAAGAACACCCTTTTTGAGAAAGCCTTGGGCAACATCGAGGGTGACTTCAGTGCGTTGTCAGAGAGTCTGACCGGCAACACCGGTATCATGTTCTGCCAGACAGCAAATGCTCCGGCAAAGATGATCAAGAAGTTTGCCAAGGACCACAACGACATGCCAGCCCTGAAGGCAGCTTATGCTGAGGAGAGTATCTACGTGGGTGCAGAGCACTTGAGTGCCCTTTGTGCTATCAAGAGCAAGAACGAACTCATTGCAGAGGTTATCTCCACCTTGGAAGGTCCTATCAACAGTGTTCTTTCTCAGCTCGACGGTGGTACTACCCTTCACGGTCTTCTGGATGCAATCGAAGAAAAGAACGCGTGATATGCTGATCGCGTGAGATAAAGTCTAAAAAAGGCTTAAAATCTCAAAAAATTATTAAAGAAAACAAAAAAAACAAATAACCATTAAAAATTTAGATTAAAATGGCAGATATTAAAGCTATTGCTGAAGAATTAGTTAATTTGACAGTGAAAGAAGTTAGTGAACTGAAGGCAGTCCTCAAGGATGAGTACGGAATCGAGCCTGCTGCTGCGGCAGTTGCTGTTGCAGGTCCTGCAGCTGAAGGTGCTGCCGCCGCTGAGGAGAAGACTTCGTTCGACGTTGTATTGAAGAGCGCAGGTGCTGCTAAACTCCAGGTAGTGAAGGCAGTGAAAGAGTCTTGCGGTCTTGGTCTTAAGGAGGCAAAAGAGCTCGTTGACGCTGCTCCTGCAAAGCTGAAGGAAGGTGTTGACAAGGCAGCTGCTGAAGCACTGAAAGCCGCTCTCGAGGCAGCTGGTGCTGAGGTTGAAATCGCATAAGATTTCGTCTATCAGACAACATATGGTTAAGGATCCTCAGGTTGAGGGTTCTTAACCTTTTTGTGTCTTTTTCCTGTCATAATTGTCACTTTATTGTTCAGGTCTCGTTGTAGAAAGGAATTGAATGGAAAGAATGAATCAGAGGCCCCAACAATAAAGTTTTACAAGAAGGCAGAGAACGCATGGAATGCAGAGACGTTTGTCAGGCTTCTTGCATCCGACCTTATTCTATAGAAAGTAAAAAGATTTAGGATACTACCCGACAATATAAAAAATCATATAACTTAAACAATCAGAGATGTCTAAAATCATTCACAACAGAGTAGACTTTTCATCAGTGAAGAATCCAGTTCCATACCCGGATTTTCTTGATGTTCAGTTAAAGTCATTCAGAGACTTTCTGCAGTTGGACACCCCACCTGAGAAACGTAAGAACGACGGTCTGTACAAAGTGTTTGCTGAGAATTTCCCTATTGCAGACACCCGTAACAACTTCAAGCTCGATTTCCTCGACTATTACATCGACGCCCCTCGTTACACGATTGAGGAGTGTCTGGAGCGAGGTCTGACCTACAGTGTCCCATTGAAGGCGAAGCTGATGCTTTCGTGCAGCGACCCCGACCATGTGGACTTCGAGACTGTGATTCAGGATGTGTTCCTGGGTCCGATTCCTTACATGACTGACAACGGAACGTTCGTGATCAATGGTGCTGAGCGCGTGGTTGTATCCCAGCTTCACCGTTCTCCAGGCGTGTTCTTCGGTTCGAGCGTTCATGCAAACGGAACCCCATTGTTCTCCGCCCGTATCATTCCGTTCAAGGGTTCATGGATTGAGTTTGCCACTGACACGAACAACGTGATGTACGCTTACATCGACCGTAAGAAGAAGCTGCCTGTCACCACTCTGCTTCGAGCCATCGGCTTCGAGTCAGACAAAGACATCCTGAATATCTTCGGTCTGGCAGAGGAGATCAAGGCCAACAAAACGAATCTGAAGAAGGCCATCGGCAAGAAACTGGCCGCCCGTGTGCTCCGTTCATGGTCGGAGGACTATGTAGATGAGGAGACCGGTGAGGTAATCTCCATCGAGCGTAACGAAAAGATTCTGGAGCGTGAGACAGAGATTACCGCCGAGAATATCGAGCGGATCCTTGAGACAGGCGTGGAGCATATCCTTGTTCACAAGGAAGACAGCAACACGTCGGACTACACCATCATCTTCAACACGCTGGCCAAGGATCCGAGTGACACAGAGCGTGGCGCTGTGAACTATATCTACCGTCAGCTCCGCAACGCCGACCCTGCCGACGACCAGAGTGCCCGTGAGGTGATCAACAACCTCTTCTTCTCAGAGAAGCGTTATGACCTGGGCGACGTAGGCCGTTACAGGATCAACCGCAAGCTGGGTCTGCAGACTGACGAGAATGTGCGTGTGCTGACCAAGGAAGACATCATTGAGATTATCAAATACCTGGTTGAGTTGGCCAACTCGAAGGCTATCGTCGATGATATCGACCACCTGAGTAACCGTCGTGTACGCACCGTCGGCGAGCAGCTCTCCAACCAGTTCGCTATCGGACTGGCCCGTATGAGCCGCACCATCCGCGAGCGTATGAACGTACGTGACAACGAGGTGTTCACCCCGACAGACCTGATCAACGCCAAGACCATCTCGTCGGTGATCAACTCTTTCTTCGGGACCAATGCCCTGTCTCAGTTCATGGACCAGACGAACCCACTGGCCGAGCTCACCCACAAGCGCCGTCTGTCCGCCCTCGGACCTGGCGGTCTGTCGAGAGAGCGCGCCGGATTCGAGGTACGTGACGTACACTACACGCACTACGGCCGTCTCTGTCCTATCGAGTCGCCTGAAGGTCCGAACATCGGTCTGATTTCGTCGTTGTGTGTATATGCTAAGATCAACCACCTTGGTTTCATTGAGACCCCTTACCGTGAGGTACACGACAGCGTAGTTGACTTGAACAACGACAATATCGTCTATCTCTCCGCCGAGGAGGAAGAGGCCAAGATTATCGGTCAGGGCAATGCTCCTTTGAAAGACGACGGTCATTTCGTGCGTAAGGTAGTGAAATGCCGTAAGGACGCCGACTACCCAGTTGTTCCACCTTCACAGGTAGATTACATGGACGTGGCACCTCAACAGATTGCCTCTATCGCAGCCGCCCTTATCCCGTTCCTTGAGCACGACGACGCTCACCGTGCCCTCATGGGTTCGAACATGATGCGTCAGGCCGTTCCGCTGCTTCGCACTGAGGCACCGATTGTCGGAACCGGTATTGAGCGTCAGGTATGTGAGGATTCCCGCACGATGATTATCGCCGAGGGTGATGGTGTGGTTGAATATGTGGACGCCAACACTATCCGTATCCTGTACGACCGTACAGAAGACGAGGAGTTCGTAAGCTTCGAGCCAGCTGTGAAAGAATACAAGCTGCCTAAGTTCCGCAGAACCAACCAGAACATGACCATCGACCTTCGTCCTCTCTGCAACCGCGGTGACCGGGTGAAGAAGGGTGATATGCTGACAGAAGGTTATGCCACTGCCAACGGTGAGCTGGCCCTGGGCCGCAACCTGCTCGTGGCCTATATGCCATGGAAGGGTTACAACTACGAGGATGCCATCGTGCTGAACGAGCGTGTTGTAAGAGACGACATCCTCACGTCTGTCCACGTAGATGAGTTCTCACTCGAGGTACGTGAGACCAAGCGTGGTGTGGAAGAGCTCACCTCTGACATTCCTAACGTGAGTGAGGACGCCACGAAAGATCTCGACGAGAACGGTATTGTTCGCGTAGGAGCCCGTATCGAGCCAGGCGACATCCTCATCGGTAAGATCACCCCTAAGGGCGAGTCCGACCCGTCTCCTGAAGAGAAGCTTCTTCGCGCCATCTTCGGTGACAAGGCCGGCGACGTGAAAGACGCCTCTCTGAAGGCCACCCCTTCGCTGAGTGGTGTGGTGATTGACAAGAAGCTCTTCTCGAAGGCCATCAAGACCCGTTCTGACAAGGCCCGCGACCGTCAGGAGCTTCCTAAGATTGACAAAGAATACCAAGACAAGATAGAAGACTTCAAGGCCATCCTCATCGACAAGTTGCTCACGCTGACCAAGGGTAAGAAATCCTGCGGTGTGAAGGACTTCATGGGAGCCGAGATTATTCCAGCCGGCGCCTCGTTCGTATCCTCCGTGCTTGAGAGCCTCGACTACACCATCGTTCAGTTGACCGAATGGACCGACGACGAACACACGAACGAGCTGATTCGCGAGCTGGTGATCAACTATCTGAAGAAATACAAGCTGCTTGATGCAGAGCTCAAGCGCAAGAAGTTCGCGCTCACCATCGGTGACGAGCTTTCATCAGGCATTATCCAGATGGCCAAGGTGTATGTGGCCAAGAAACGTAAGATTGGTGTAGGCGACAAGATGGCCGGTCGTCACGGAAACAAAGGTATCGTGTCGAAGGTGGTTCGTCAGGAAGACATGCCGTTCCTCGAAGATGGTACTCCTGTTGACATCGTGCTCAACCCGCTGGGTGTGCCTTCACGTATGAATATCGGTCAGATTTTCGAGGCCGTTCTCGGTTCTGCCGGTGCGAAGCTGGGTGTGAAGTTCTCCACCCCGATTTTCGACGGTGCTCATCTTGAGGATCTGTGTGAATGGACAGACAAAGCCGGGCTGCCACGCTACGGCCGTACCTACCTGTATAACGGTGAGACCGGTCTGAAATTCGACCAGCCAGCCACAGTGGGTGTTACTTACATGCTGAAACTCGGCCACATGGTTGAAGACAAGATGCACGCCCGCTCCATCGGTCCTTACTCCCTCATCACTCAACAGCCACTCGGCGGTAAGGCCCAGTTTGGTGGTCAGCGATTCGGTGAGATGGAGGTATGGGCACTCGAGGCCTTCGGTGCTTCTCACGTGCTTCAGGAGATCCTCACCATCAAGTCAGACGATGTGACCGGCCGTTCGAAAGCCTACGAGGCTATCGTGAAGGGTGACCAGATGCCTACTCCGGGTATTCCAGAATCACTGAACGTGCTTCTCCATGAGCTTCGCGGACTGGGTCTGAGCATCACGCTCGACTAAGCTCCGTCTGGTATTTTTTTCAATTAACACAAACTCTTTCACCATAACAATATAAAACATGGCTTTTAAGAAAGAAATAAAATCAAAAACCAATTTCTCAAAGATTACCATCGGTCTGGCATCGCCAGAAGAAATACTTGAGAACTCCTACGGCGAGGTGCTGAAGCCAGAGACCATCAACTACAGAACCTACAAGCCAGAGCGAGACGGTCTTTTCTGTGAGCGAATCTTCGGTCCGACAAAAGACTATGAGTGCCATTGCGGAAAATACAAGCGTATCCGCTATAAGGGCATCGTATGCGACCGTTGCGGTGTGGAAGTGACAGAGAAGAAGGTACGCCGTGAGCGCACAGGTCATATTGCCCTGGTGGTTCCGGTAGCCCACATCTGGTATTTCCGTTCCCTTCCGAACAAAATCGGTTATCTGCTCGGTCTGCCTACCAAGAAGCTCGACTCAGTGATATATTACGAGCGTTATATCGTGATTCAGCCAGGTGTGGCTGAGACGACAGAGGAGCAGGAAAGAGAGATTAAGAACAAGGGTGGTGTGCTTGTACGCGAATATGAGCTGCTGTCGGAAGAAGAATACTGGAAAGTTGTTGACAGCCTTCCTGAAGGCAACCAGCAGCTTCCTGACGACGACCCTAACAAGTTTATTGCCATGATGGGTGCAGAAGCCATTGAGTTCATGCTCAAGCGTATCGACCTCGACGCCTTGTCTTACGAGCTCCGTGACCGTGCCAGCACCGACACTTCACAGCAGCGTAAGACAGACTCCCTGAAGCGTCTTCAGGTTGTGGAGTCGTTCCGTCAGTCTCGTGGCCGTAACAAGCCAGAGTGGATGATTATGCACAATATTCCAGTGACACCTCCAGACCTGCGTCCGTTGGTGGCACTCGACGGTGGTCGTTTCGCCACCTCTGACCTCAACGACCTTTACAGACGTGTGATTATCCGTAACAACCGTCTGAAGCGTCTGATTGAGATCAAGGCACCAGAAGTGATTCTCCGTAACGAGAAGCGTATGCTCCAGGAGGCCGTCGATAGTCTGTTCGACAACTCCCGTAAGAGCAGTGCCGTGAAGTCGGAATCCAACCGCCCACTCAAGTCGCTGTCCGACTCGTTGAAGGGTAAGCAGGGCCGTTTCCGTCAGAACCTGCTCGGTAAGCGTGTTGACTATTCAGCCCGTTCCGTGATTGTTGTGGGTCCTGAGTTGAAGATGGGCGAATGCGGTCTTCCTAAACTGATGGCCGCCGAGCTCTACAAGCCGTTTATCATCCGCAAGCTCATCGAGCGCGGTATTGTGAAGACGGTGAAATCCGCCAAGAAGATTGTCGATCGCCGCGACCCGGTGATTTGGGATATTCTGGAGTACGTGATGAAAGGTCATCCGGTATTGCTCAACCGTGCCCCTACCCTCCACCGTCTGGGTATCCAGGCCTTCCAGCCGAAGATGATTGAGGGAAAGGCTATCCAGCTGCACCCACTCGCATGTACAGCGTTCAACGCTGACTTCGACGGCGACCAGATGGCCGTTCACCTCCCTCTCTCCAACGAGGCTATTCTCGAGGCTCAGATACTGATGCTTCAGTCGCATAACATTCTCTCCCCGGCAAGTGGTGAGCCTGTAACAGTACCGTCTCAGGACATGGTGCTCGGTCTGTACTATATATCAAAGGTACGTCCGGGAGCTAAAGGAGAGGGTCTCACATTCTACGGACCTGAAGAGGCGATTATCGCATTCAACGAAGGCCGTGTTGACGTTCACGCACTGATCAAGTGTATGGTGAACGATGTGGACGAGGAAGGCAACTTCATCAAGCATATCGTTGAGACCACGGTAGGCCGTATCATCATCAACGACATCGTGCCGGAGAAGGTAGGATTCGTGAATGAGGTGATTGGCAAGAAAGCCCTGAAGAAAGTCATCACGAAGGTGATCAAGACAGTAGGTATGGCCCAGGCCTGTGAGTTCCTCGACGGCATCAAGAACCTGGGATACAACAAGGCCTACGAAGGTGGTCTTTCGTTCGTGCTCGACGACATCATCATCCCTGAGGAGAAGGCCAAGATTGTGGAAGACGGTAACAACCAGGTGGAAGCTATCCAGGGCAACTATGCGATGGGTCTGATCACCGATAAGGACCGTTACCAGCAGGTGATTGACACTTGGACGCGTGCCAACAACGAGTTGAAGAAGACGCTGATGGAGCAGATGACCGCTGCTGACCAGGGATTCAACGCCGTGTTCATGATGCTCGACTCCGGAGCCCGTGGATCTGCCGACCAGATTGCACAGCTCGCAGGTATGAGAGGTTTGATGGCAAAGCCACAGAAAGCCGGCGCCAGCGACAATAATATCATTGAGAACCCGATTCTCTCGAACTTCAAAGAGGGTATGTCAGTGCTGGAGTACTTCATCTCCACCCACGGTGCCCGTAAGGGTCTTGCCGACACCGCATTGAAGACAGCCGACGCCGGTTATCTGACCCGTCGTCTTGTAGATGTAAGCCACGATGTGATTATCACTGAGGAAGACTGCGGCACGCTTCGTGGTCTGGAATGCACAGCTCTGAAAGACGGTGACCGTGTGGTAGCCTCCCTGTCGGAGCGTATCCTCGGCCGTGTTTCCGTACATGATATCATCAACCCTTCCACAGGCAAGCTCATCCTCATCTCCGGAGAGGAGATCACCGAGAGCGTGGCCGCAGAGATTGAAGCCTGTGGCATTGAGAGTGTCGATATCCGTTCGGTGCTCACCTGTGAGTCGAAGAAGGGTGTGTGCATGAAGTGCTACGGCCGTAACCTCGCCACCGCCAAGATGGTACAGAAAGGTGAGGCAGTGGGTGTGATTGCCGCACAGGCCATCGGTGAGCCGGGAACTCAGCTTACGCTGCGTACATTCCACGCCGGTGGTGTGGCAGGTAATGCCACCGCCAACGCCCAGATAGTGGCGAAACACAGAAGTAAGCTGGAATTTGAGGAGCTGCGTACTGTTGAAGCCGCTGCCAACGCAGAGGGCAACGAGCGTACCGTGGTAGTAGGCCGTCTTGCAGAGTTGCGTTTCGTAGATGTGAACACCGGCATCGCCTTGTCGACTGTGAATGTGCCATACGGCGCCGACCTTTATTTCAAGGAGGGAGACATCGTAGAGAAAGGTGACGTCATCGCCACATGGGATCCGTTCAATGCTGTCATCGTATCCGAGTTCGCCGGTACGACGAGATTTGAGAATGTGATTGAAGGTGTGACCTACCGTGTTGAGCAGGATGAAGTGACCGGAATGCGCGAGCATATCATCACCGAGTCGCACAACAGAGCAGTCGTACCAGAATGTCATATCATCGGCGAGGACGGAGAGTCGCTTCGCAACTACAACTTCCCGATCAACGGTCATATTGCCGTGGAAGACGGTCAGGAGGTGAAACCAGGAGATATCCTCGTGAAGATTCCACGCGCCGTAAACAAGGCTGGTGACATCACCGGTGGTCTGCCACGTGTGACTGAGCTCTTCGAGGCCCGTAACCCGTCGAACCCAGCCATCGTGGCCGAGATTGACGGTCAGATCACAATGGGTCCGGTGAAGCGTGGTAACCGTGAGATTATCCTACGTTCTAAAGTGGGCGACGAGCGTAAATACCTCGTTCCGCTGTCGAAGCAGATTCTTGTTCAGGAAGATGACTACGTACGTGCCGGAACTCCGTTGTCGGACGGCGCCATCACTCCTGCCGACATCCTTGCCATCAAGGGTCCTACCGCTGTTCAGGAGTATATCGTGAACCAGGTTCAGGATGTGTACCGTCTGCAGGGTGTGTCGATCAACGACAAGCACTTTGAGATTATCGTACGTCAGATGATGCGCAAGGTTCAGATCAACGATCCGGGTGACACTCGTTTCCTCGAGGACGGTATCGTCGATAAGCTTGAATTTGCTGAGGAGAACGACCGTATATGGGGTAAGAAAGTGGTGACCGACGCCGGTGACTCCGAGACGATGTCGAAGGGTCAGATTGTGACCGCCCGCAAACTTCGTGACGAGAACTCATCTCTCAAACGCCGTGACCTCAAGCAGGTACAGGTGCGCGATGCAGTCCCTGCCACATCCACTCAGATACTTCAGGGAATCACCCGTGCTGCTTTGGGAGCCACCAGCTTCATGTCTGCCGCATCGTTCCAGGAGACCACGAAGGTGCTCAACGAGGCAGCCATCAGCGGTAAGCGAGATTTGTTGGAGGGTATGAAGGAGAACGTGATTTGCGGTCATCTCATCCCAGCCGGTACCGGTCTTCGCGAGTTCGACAAGATTGTCGTAGGATCGAAGGAAGAGGCTTACGAGCGTCAGCTCCGCAGTTTCGACCCTAACAGTGCGTTTGCCACGTTTGAAAATTCATTCTCATAAATCAGACGTTCAGAAAATATCATGGGGCTGTGTCAGAATTGGCACAGCCCCTTTTTTATTATTCGGGTTAAACCATTCCGAAACATACGAAATAACGGAAAAATCTCGAAAACTTTCAAGGTTATGAAAAAGTTTGTGTCATTCAAACAAAAATATTATCTTTGCAAAAAGAGAGCGTAAATGCATAAAAACTAATGACCGATTTGGGTTAAACAGTACATGGCAACCGCTGTTGATGAGAAAAAATAAGCACATTCGGAAGATTATCACATTGTCATTGATTATCATGATGATGACTGCATGTGACAGGGAACACACCAACATGTTGCTGGTGGATGCGGAACATTATCTTCCATCTTTCCATGCTGTGGCCGATTCACTTCTTAACCAAACCTCTCCTTCGGAACTGAATGTTTCCGACCGTGCCTTATATGGGCTACTGCGTACCTATACCGACAACCGGATGGGAAACCGTATTACATCAGACTCGCTCATCGCCTCTTCACACGCTTTTTTTGAACGCCAGTCCTCCGGCGGGGAAACATCCGACAGCACCCTTCTCCGCCGCTACGGGCAGTGTTGCTATTATATGGGACTCTATTATTCCTCATGCGACAGCACC
>FLNU01000321.1_pt1 | contig 13708 bp, 14 predicted proteins | sample 1140361 | NCBI WGS metagenome assembly FLNU01 (sample SAMEA3878206, study PRJEB12797) | bioreactor metagenome | biome: Moose rumen | place: Sweden | collected 2011-10 | reverse complement strand
AATTCAAGCACAATCTTAGATTTCATGATTAAATCCGAGGATGCATTTGTTGCAGCAATTCTCAAATTCTCAAATTCTTGATTAATAGAAGAGCCTGTAATTTATTGTCAAGATAAAACCCAAGATCTTGAATGCGGATATAGCCGTTTGTAAGCCACAGATATGACCCCTCCCTTAGTTACAGTTATCACCGTTTGCTACAACGCAGTCGCTCTGATTGAAGAGACCATTCAATCGGTGCTGGGGCAGGATTATCCCCATTTGGAGTACCTGATTATCGACGGGGCCTCGACTGACGGGACTTTGGATATTATCAAAAAATACGCCGATAGAATAAAGTATGTGAGCGAGCCGGACAAAGGCATCTACGATGCCATGAACAAAGGCTTGAAGATGGCTGGAGGGGAGTGGGTTAACTTTATGAATGCCGGAGATACATTTGCTGATAGATCAGTTGTCCGTAAGGTGTTTGTCAATCGGGAAGTGTCTTCCCAGATTCAAGTGATTGTTGGAACGACATACGATGTATATACAGACCATCGTGAATTGCGTCCGTTAGAATCTATTGGCGAAATCTCAATGTATATCCCATTTTGTCACCAGTCTTCATTTACACGCATCGGCACTGACAATCTCTGGTCTTTCGACACTAACTACCGAATGGCTGCTGACTATAATCTTTTTTACACCATCTGGGAACGCTATGGAACAAAAGCTTTCCTGCAGCTTGATTTTCCTGTAGCCTGTTACCGGATGGAAGGCTCCACTTCTTATGTCAATATGCACGTCACGAAGGGAGAATATCTCCGTATCCGTTCTCGACATCGGGATTGGCAATGGTGGAAAGAATGGCTGAAATGGAAGTTTCGGAAATAATAGATTGATTGGACATTATGGATTCTATAGGAAATAGTTCTCGAATCGATTATTCTCGGCTTGTAGAATTTCTGCAATCTGACGGTTATTTAGATAAGACGGATTGCTATGAAGAACTCATCTCTCACAGGTTCACTACATTATCGAATTGTAAGGGAACGGGTAGTTCCCTGCATTTGATGACGCTGGCCTGTTTTCTGGACGAGAAGGCAAATTCGCGAGAAGTATTCAAACAACTGAAGATTGGGAACAGCGAGTCGTTTGCCGGGCATATAAATTCCTATGCGGTTTTATGGCTCGATTTTTCTGATTTCAAGGCTCCCTCTATGAAGCAGGCATTGGAGTACATTAAGGTCAAGATGTCCTCTGCTTACAGAACAATGTTCTGTTATAGTGCTCATGAAGAAGTGAAGAGCTATAATGTCGATACTTTCGATAAAGAATTAGATATAATTGGGAAAACAGCATCTGAGAAAGATTTAGAAAGGTCATTGTACGGATTGTTATACCAACTTAAACTCAGTAGCTCACAAGCAACCCATCGAAAGGTAGCTGTTCTGATTGATAATATCGTTCAGCTCGAAACAATTGCAATTGAATATGGGTATTATTCCGAAATGCGCCATTTCTTAGAGGCCTTCTTGGTAGAGGATATATATAAATATTGTGATTTTTTCTTCCAAATAGGGGATATCAGAGAGTCTGGTTTTTTTGACAGCCCATATATGTCGTATTACTATTTCTCTGTTTATCCTTTGAATATTAGAGAGAGATATCCCGAAATGATTGTGTCCCGTGACAGTTGTCCGCGTTCCCTTTACGCTCCATCATTTGTGGATAATGTTGATTGGGAGACGTACATTAAGCAGGCAAAACAGATTTTACAAAGAGTTAGGGAGGAAGAAGATCGGCGAAGGCAAGAGTATGCAATTCAGGAGAAGGAAAGATATGCGCGTCCGCTTTCAGTAAAAGTCCCAAAGGTTTCTTCCAATTTGGGAATAAGAGAAAAGCATTTAGACAAACAATCTGCGGGATATGTCTATTTGAATGGTTATCTTCGTCAAATCTATGAGAAAGCTCAACCGCAGTTCAAGCCCTATGATATATACATGTATTTCCAACGGTGGAAAGATGAGCGTGTCATAACAAACATAAATGCTTTCAAACAATCTCTTGAAACTCTTTCGGATGGCGTAGGCAAGTGGAAACGTCCCGATACAAAGGGGAGTTCTGAGAATTGGGTTCAATCGGTTTTTAGCCTTCAGGGAGAGGACTGGCATAGTATGCCGAATTGCCCCGAAAACCTAAAGGTCTATGTATGCTTGAGGAACCATAACGTACAGGAAGTCTTTACGTTATCGCTCGCATACCTTCTTCAAAACGCAAAAGCCTCCTTTGCGGCTAAGATAGCGGTGTATAATCGCTCCGATCAGATATGCTACTGGATATCTGCTGAAGATTTCATCCATTTGGAAAACTTTTATAAGCCCTATTCCCCTGATATGGAAAAAGCTCTTCCCTTTGTGGCATATAAGGGTAAGTTGGGCATAAGCAGAGAATTCCCCGGAATAGACGAAAGCCACAATTCCCTGCAGGCACATATCATAGCTGACTATTTTAAAACCCTGAGAGAATCTGGCGAGGTCGATTTGGAAGATATGTATAACAATTATATTGCCAAGTGGAACGCCGATATAGTTGAAGAGTCGGAATATTGTGGATTCAAAAACAATTCGGCTCTATCGTTTCTTGTGATTTTAGAAACGTTGGACATCATTCTGAGTCAGAAAGATATGTCTGAGGATAGTTTCCTAATGTCAGGAGACCGTCGTTTATGGCAGATTCTTGCCAAGAGTCGAAACTGGGCGGATGTGAATGATAATTGGGATAAATCATTCGGTTCAGGAGATATGGATGATAACTGAGAAGCAGTGGTTTCCTTATATGAATGTAGATTCCCTTGAACGATTCGCTTGAAAGGGTATGATTTAAAAGAAACAGAGTTGTAAAAGATATGATAAAATCAATTAAACTTAAGAATTTCTTCAGTTTTGCATCACAAGAGATTTCTTTTGGAAACTTGAATGCATTGGTCGGCATCAACGGAGCCGGCAAATCGAACTTGATAAAAGCATTACAAGTACTCAAAGCGGTTATTGGGGAGGGAGAAATGTCCGACCTGTTAATCAACCAATGGGGAGGATATGACGCTGTGATGTTTCTGGGTAATGCAGATCCGGAGGCATTCATTCAGATTGAGTATGAGTTTGACCATGAAGTGCTGGCCCGGTATGGTTACCATTTTCAAGAACCAGTTTTTTATGGCTCTATGTTGAATCGTGTGGGTAAAGACAAATGTCTATTAGTAGATAAGACTTTGACTCGTCGCTTTATGAGCGATATGAGATTAACACTGAATGGATTATGTTTCCTGATGGCATTAGTGTAGATATACATATTATCGTCTCGCCTTCTATATTACCCACTCAAATTAACATAGAGACTAAAATCTTTTCATGCAGATTATTCAGCACACTTCTAAATGCTTTTGATGTGATATATGTAGTTGCTTTATTCCTCTCGATTATTGACCAAACATGAATTAAGATTATAATATCGAAATATGATGAAGAATATTTTACTGAAAATACTTTCGGCGTTGCAGTCAATTATACTGAAATTTCATTTTTCATCAGTCTGTAACCATGGTTTTCTTTTTAATTCCCGTTTCAACGGGTATAAAAAAAAGAATACCGCGATTTCCATAGGGACACACACACATTTGAATCATACTCAGTTCGAACTCTCTCCCGATACGGAAATTGTGATTGGAGACCACTGCAGACTTTATAATGTAAAATTTCACTGTTGTTGCCAGAATTTAAAAATCGAGATTGGGTCACAGTGTCTGCTGAATGACGTTACTATTTGGGCAGAAGATAAGGATAATACCGTTTTAATTAGAGAAGGAACCTATATTGGAGGAGCGCATATTGCGGTAACGGGTCGGGGAAAGTCTGTCGCTGTGGGTTCTCATTGCATGTTTAGTGAAGGTATAATAATCAGGACAGGTGACAGTCATGCCATTATCAATCTGGAAACCGGTGAAAAAATCAACGATGAGAAAAATGTCATGATTGGCTCTCATGTGTGGCTTGCCCAAAATGTAACGGTGCTGAAAGGTACAATTATTGAAGAGAACTGTGTCGTAGCAACAGGGGCAATAGTGTCAGGCCATTTTAGTAAGTGCCAATTGATAGGAGGAATGCCGGCCAAAGTGCTAAAACAGGGAATTTCGTGGACTTGTGACCGCTATAGTTCTCAATCATAATCAAGCGGAAGGATAACTTTCCCTCCCTTACCAATGGGTATAGAACATAAAGTCCCGATAGCAAAAGAGAGCTATCAGCGCAAATTCATTGGCAACCGCAGGTAAATAAAAAAGACCTCGAATGTATTCTTCGATTTAATCAGGCAATCAAAAATCGTGTTTAGGTTTTACATCTTTTAGGCAAAAAAGGTGGAAAAGCCTAAGGGATTGGATTAAACAACGTTTTTATTAAAAGACAATCCCCTTCTCGGCCAATTCCGAGAGCGTGGGAAATTTATATATTAAATTCATCGTATTTAAAATGGATGTGTTGATTTGTCTGGGGGCAAAAGATATATTTTTTGTCCGAAAAACTGTGCGAGAAATTCGCAGGTATATTTGTCTCGAAGGTACGATATTTATTGTTACATCATCTAGATTATTTAAGTATTTTGGAGAAGGGTGGTTGAAGAGGAACTGTGTAGTTTTGGTTGATGAAAATAACATGCTGAAGGGCCTTTCGTTAGAAAAAGTGTATTCAGAAATGAAGAGACACTTTTCTTGTGCAGTTCGTGCTGGTTGGTATTTCCAGCAATTCCTTAAAATGAGTTTTGCATTGACCCAATATGCTAAGGAAAATTATTTAATATGGGACGCAGATACAATCCCACTTCGAACGATAAAATTTATAGATGAAAAAGGCAGATTCCTTTTTACGATGAAAGAAGAGTATAACAGACCCTATTTCGAAACAATGCATCGCTTATTGGGTTTCGGAAAAGTAAGCAATAGCTCTTTCATTGCAGAACACATGCCTATAAAAACAAGTATTATGGCAGCCCTTCTGGATGAAATAGAAAAATCGACAGTTGTTGGTGCGTCTTGGTTTGAAAAGATTATCAATGCAACTAGTGGAGTAGATGAAGCCGCCTTTTCGGAATTTGAAACCTATGGAACATACTGTCAGTTGCGGTATCCAGATATATTTCAAGAAAGAGAATTGAGAACGTTACGTGAGGCAGGAATGCTTTATGGAAGAGGTGTTCGACAGAACGAACTGACCGTTTTGTCAAAGATGGGATTTGATACAGCATCGTTTGAGACATATCATATTCCATTATTCCCTCGGAATATGTACAACAGTATTGAACGAAAGATTTTGAAATTCATATGATGATTAAATTGTCAATTGTCATTCCATTGTTTAATAAAGAGAAACAGATTCTAAGAACCTTAGATTCTGTCTTGGGGCAGTCGTATACAAATTTTGAAGTAGTGGTTGTCAATGATGGATCTACAGATAACAGCGGAATTTTGGTAGAAAGTATAAAAGATAAAAGAATCCGATTGTTGAATAAACCTAATGGAGGTGTATCGTCAGCAAGAAATTTCGGAATAAAAGCGGCTCGAAATGAATGGATTGTATTGCTTGATGCTGATGATTTATTGCTACAGGATGCTTTGCAAATGATGGTAGAAATGATTGAAAAATATCCAAAAGAAAGATATTTCTCTGGTCGTACGCTTTGGGCAGGAGAGAAAATAAGGAAAGATAGAATTGTATATATTCGCAAGACCTATATGCCTTTTTTCTTTATATGGTTGGGCAAGATTGATCCGGCACCTCGAAATGTAGTAATCCATCGTGATTTATTTGAACGATTTGGTTATTATGATGAACGGCAATCTTTTTTTGAAGATTGGGATGTGTCCATCAGATTAGCTCAATATGGGTGTATGGTTTATACCAATTTTTACTTAGCCAAATATACACCTAACGAAAACGGACTAAGTCAATCCTCTCATCCTATCACTAAGGAAATGGCCTATTATATACCGGAATTTGGGATTGTCGGTTTTTGGTATAAGGCTTTGCTGTTTGAAAACTTGAGGATGACGATGTCTTTGTGGGAAGGTCATTCTGAAGAATATATATATTACAAGCAAGTCGAACAGGAATACTTTGATTGGAGATTCCGTACTTTGCATTGGCTGCATCAAAAAATGAAAAGATGGAATATATTATGACTGTGTTTTTGTAATACTCCCGATTTTTCAGATATTTGCATTGGTGACGGCAACAATTGGTTCGGCGTAAACTCCTATAATCTGAATGCATGAATATATTTGGTTCACATAGTCGGGTAATAGACAACATAAGATTTCCACTTATGTTTGGCATGCTAATGTCTCATGCCTATTTCTTGGTGGCGACAGTCGGCGATAATTCTTCCGTATGGGATGTGGCAGGTTCCGGCTTCATCAGATGGTTGCTCAAATGGTGTACCTATGCCATTCCGGAGATAGTGATACCGACATTCTTCACCATTTCAGGATATTTGTTCTTTTTGAAGTTCGGAGAAGAAGTACATCCACGCAAATGGAGTTGGAAAGCTTATTTCGGCAAACTACAAAGCCGTGTATATACTCTTTTGATACCATATATATTATGGATTCTAATACCTGTTATATTGGGCGTAATAGATGCTGGATTTGTAGCAATTAGGGACGGAGAAGTTATTTCAGAAAGTATAAGAGCATATCTCCAAGGGAAGAATTTGCGTATTTTCTGGGTGTTTTATCAAGATGCTGACTATGTGAATATTTTGGGGATGCGTATGCCTGGAAGTACAGCTCCCTTCAATTTCCCGATGTACTATGTTCGGGATTTGATGGGAATCATTTTGTTATCACCTGTGGTTTTCGTTTGGGTCAGATATACGAAATGGATAGGCATTATCCCTCTTGTAATATGCAGTTTTTTAGGATTATTACCTAATTTACCAGGTCTTCGCTCTTCGGCAATGCTGTATTTTACGTTTGGGGCATTACTGAGTGTATGGGGATATGATTACCATCGTTTTTTCTATAAATTACTACCGGCATCCTTAATTATCTCCTGCCCCACATTGCTTTATATTCTGTCAGATTTGCCCAAATTTGAAATGGATTGGCTGATAAGAGGTGTGTATAAAATTTCAGCAGTTTGTGCTTTTTCCGGTTTTTTTGCTTGGCTTACTGAGCGTCTCGGCATGAAGACTCCAGACTGGTTATCTGGAAGTGTATTCTTTATAGTTGCTGCGCATGAGGGTCTTTATATTCTCGATTTTGTATCAAAGGTTGTTATGAAATTGTTCCCCGAAACAAGTTGCCACTGGCTTTTCGTTGAATATTGGCTTACGATTATTACCACACTTGCCGTTTGTGTTTTGCTCTATGAGCTAATTGTTAAATATGTCCCGTCTCTTGCTTTCTTGGCAGGGGCAAGAATAAAGAAAAGGTAATAACAGACAAAACAATCTGTTCTACCTCGAGATTTTCAGACAATAGATTCTTTTCATTATGAAACAGCGTATTTTTTGGATTGACCATTTGAAAGCATTTACGATATTCATGGTTGTTGTCGGCCATATAATTTCGTGCGATGCATTCAAATCGGTTGCCGGCAAGTGGACCTATGAGAATCTGATTATACCCTTTCACATGCCAATTTTTGCTGTTTTGAGCGGTTGGTTCTTTTCTGCGAAGGACAGTTTCCCGGTATTCCTGAAGAAGAAAACGGTAAGTATTCTGTTGCCTTATCTGGTCTGGGGCTTTTTATGGTATTTCTGTAAACCGCTTGTCAGTCTGTGCATGACGGGGCAGGAGTTGCATCTGAGTACGGTTGTTTGGCAACTGAGGTTCCTCCTTTATGACGGGTATTGTCTGTATGGATGGTGGTTCCTACGGGCATTGTTCCTTTGTATGCTATTGGCCTATATCTCGGTGGAAGTCTGCAAGTACAAGATGCTGTTGGCGGGAGCCGGGTCTTGTATCGTGCTCTACGGATTGATGTGGACGGGAATTATTACGAATACTCCGGATAAAGATTCTTTCTTGAAAGGGTTCCTCTACCTGTATCCTTTCTTATGGACAGGCGTTGCTTTCAGGAACCTAGAACAAAAGATGGACAATCATCGAAAATGGCTGTTCCCCTGTTCAACGCTGGTGTTTGTCGTTATGCTTTTCTTTTGGAAAGAGACGGACAGTTTCTATGCCATGAATACATCGGCAACAGAGCCTGTAGGGGCAAACAATATTACGGGAATCGATGTGGTATGGAAAACCGTGTGGCGTTATTCGGTCGGCGTTGTCGGAAGTCTGGCTTTGGTATTGTTGTTTAAGCAATATTTTGTAAGGAGCGTACATCCATTGATTACAGGCATAGGACAAGAAACATTGGGAATATATATTCTGCAGAGTCTGGTGTATTGGAGTTTGCCAAATACTCCGTTCTTCCCGGCTTTGGGAAATATCGGAAATTTCTTGTTTGCACTCTTCTTGAGCGCTGTTATCGTTGTGGTGGCATATTTCATTATTCGCTTGCTAAGCAGAAACAAGTATGCTACACTCTTGTTATTCGGAAAATCTGTCTGAATTGTATCCGCATTCAAGTTACTACTCTCTATTGATTATTACGAAATGAGTACTGATAAAAAATCGTGTCATCCGATTAAAGTGGCTTTTGTCGATTTTTGGCAACGGATAGATCTCGACAATTTTATTCTTGTGAAGGCTCTCCGCCAACATCATGAGATTAAAATCTGTGATATGGCAGAGGCAGACTATGTCATTTTCTCTGTTTTCGGAGAAGAGCATTGGTTTTCCCCCAATCGGGCAGTCAAAATATTTTATACTGGTGAAAACTGTACACCTGATTTTAATGCCTGCGACTACGCATTCGGTTTTAACCACATGTCGGTTGGGGATCGTTACATGCGCCTTCCCAACTACTACTGCACACCCCGCTTTCTGAAATCCACGCTTCTAATGGAGAAGAAGCATCAATTGCCCGAGGGCTTTGATTTGCATCGGGAAAAGCCGGATTTCTGTTCGTTCGTAGTGAGTAATGGAGATGCGAATCCCATTCGCCAACAATTCTTCGAGTTGCTTTCCAAATATAAACGCGTCGATTCGGGCGGAAGATTCATGAACAATGTCGGAGGTCCGGTAGATGATAAGACCGCATTCGACGCTCGCCACAGGTTTGCCATTACTTTCGAGAATTCTGCAACCTCCGGTTATACCACGGAGAAGATTGTGGATGCCTTTGCTGCCCGTTGTGTCCCCATCTATTGGGGAGATCCTGACATCGCCAGGGTCTTCAATCCGAAAGCCTTTATCAACGTGCGCGATTACGATTCTCTTGAATCCGTGGTTCGCAAAGTCTCCGAAATTGACCGCGACGAGGAGGCTTACATGGCCATGCTACGTGAGCCGGCTTTACTTAATGACTTGTTTCTCTACGACAACGTATTTTCCCAAGTTGTCGCAATGACAGACAGAATAGTTTCGAGCCCTGTCAGCGAGGCATATCGCTACAACCGCGACTTTTGGGGGAAGAAATACATAGACAGGGAACAGCAACTCATCCGCCATAGCCGCAAGGATTGGAAGACGTTGCTGAAAGAAAGTATAAAACACAGAATACACAAATAAAATGGAAAAAAGGATAATGATTTCGTTTGCAGATAGCAAACTGAAGCCGACTTTGAAACAAATAAAAAAAGAAGCCCTTCAAAGTGGTTTCTTCGATGAGGTACATACCTATAATGAAAGAACCTTTGAATCCGGATATTGGAAAAAGTATCGGAAATGGTATGAGAGCAATCCCCGTGGATTCGGATATTGGTGTTGGAAACCATACATAATACAGCGAGAGTTACTGCAAATGCAGGAGGGAGACATTCTTGTTTATCTCGACGCGGGATGTATCCTTAATCCAAAAGCCAAAAAACGGTTTGAAGAGTATGTCGAAATGGCTAAAGCCAATGGAATTGTATGTTTTGATCATACCCGTTGCTTTGTAAAACAATATACAAAATCAGATGTATTACATTATTTCAAAAAAAATGATGATGAGGCGGTTTTAGAATCAAGGCAGTTGATGTCTGGCATACTTATTATGCAGAATAATGAGAAAACCAAGTCCTTCATTTCGCAGTGGTTCAATATAATGCATGAAAATCCGTCGCTTATCGACGATAGTCCTTCAAAACATGAAGAGCATCCGGATTTCCGTGAAAATCGTCATGACCAAAGTATTTTTTCTTTACTAGCCAAAGACTATGGTGTAACGGTATTGTCGCAGGGAGAGGTATATCCGACACCTTGTGATTGGTCCACAATGGATGACTATCCTTTTTGGGCAGCCCGCAGGAAGATTTTTTCCAAGCCTTCTTTGGCGAGAAGAATAATCATTAAGGTTGAAACTGTTTTCAATAAAATGCACAAATGAAGTATCTCATAAAATACATATTGATATTTCACATTATCCTTGTTGCCGGTTTAACTGTTTCCCGTATCATATTATATAATTACGTTTCATTTGCAGTTCAGCCTGTTATAAACAGTTTAGGAGGTAATTATTTTCTGGGAACTTTGATACAAGGTTTGTGGCGAGACAATGTTTTGGCCACAATTGTTTCGATTCCAGCCTTTTGCTGGCTTTTAATTAAATTAATCCCTTTAAAATGGCGAATTACATTTGTCAGTATTTACTACACTGCGGTGATTCCCTTTTGCCTTTTTGTCGCGATAGGCAATATTCCATACTTTTCAGAATTCTATAAAGTATTGGATTGGAAAGCATTGGAATATCTTTCTGGAGCAAAGGGCAGTATTATTTTGGCAATGCTGTTGTCTGAACTGAAATATTATGGTTTCGCACTCGCAGGAATAGCTATTTGGGTTATTTTTACGATATTCGTCATTCAATGTTCTAAAAGATTAAATGACCGACTGGAAAATGTGGACCTCCCGTTACGACAAGTTGTTATATGTCTGATTGTGGGTGCAGTAGTGGCCATAGCTATAATTATTTCCAGACCATCTAACGTTAACCAAGCTTTATTTTCTTCAGATCCGCAATATGATAAGATAGCGATATGCCCGCCTCTCTATTTTGTGCATTCAATAATAAGCAGAGGCGATGCTTTTGACCCTGCTAAAAACTTCATCTCTTTTGTTTCGGAGAGTCAATTAGATTCACTTAGGTATCACTATGATTTGAACGGTTATTATTTTACGAGTAAAATTGATACAACATTTGAAAAAGAAATGGTCAGTGGAGACATTAAGACCAGAATTGATAATCCTAATATTGTGTTAATCCAAATGGAAGGCATGTCCGCAAAGCTGATGAGCCATTTTGGTAACAAAGATACCATATCTCCATTCTTGGATAGTCTTTATGAATCATCTCTCAGTTTTTCCAATTGTTACAGTATAGGCCCGAGAACGAATTTCGGAATGTGTGGAATTTATTCTTCATGGCCCACGTTCCTTTCTCATCATGCCATCCAAAGTTATTTGGGGCATCCAAGCAAGGGATTGTCTTTGCTTCTTCATGATTTCGGATATCATAATGTTTTTTTTCTGACTCATGATATTACTTTTGATGGATTGGATTATTATCTCCCGCGTCTAAAATTCGATGAAATATACTCACAGAACGACTATCCGGCCTCCGAGATTGTTGGACCGTGGGGTTGTAATGATGGATATTTATTTGATTATGCACTCGATAAACTTAATGCCATTGCGGCATCGAAATCCCCGTTTTTCGCAAGTATAATGACCATCACAAATCATCCTCCGTATATTATTCCCAAAACTTTTCACGGAAATAGTAAACGTGAAGAGTTTCTGGCGGCAGAGTATGCTGATGAACAATTAAGAAAATTTTATCAATCAGCATCTCAACAAGATTGGTTTGATAAAACATTGTTTGTATTCGTTGCTGATCATGGGAATATTCAGTTCCCGGCAGAATGTGAATTGCCTGAACAGCTCAATCATATCCCGTTAATTATTAATGGATGCGGTATTAAACCGCAAATTTGCGAGACTATGACAAGCCAAATGGATATCATGGCAATTGTACTTGGATTATTAGGCAAAGACTATATAAGAACTAATTTCAGCGTCAATGTATTACAAAATCCCAGAAAATATGTCGTTTATTCAAGTCAGAGTTGCTTAGGTTGTCGTAGTGAGGATCGATTATATGTTTACAATGCTGATGTACAAAAGGACTCTTTTTATATGTGTAGAGAGGGAAGTTGTAGCAGGGTTGATGAAGACAGTATTTTTGTAGATATGAGAAACTATTTACATATGATTTACCAAATGGCAGACAATATGACGCACAAATATAGGCGATGAATCCTTCGGTCTGTTTTGTATTGAACTAGCAAGTTAGGGTTCACTAAATAATCGGATTCTTCTGTTTTTTAGTAATTTATAACATAAGAAATTTGGATATTTCAAAAAAAACAGTTATCTTTGCGTGTTAAAAAACCACAGATAGGATGAAATATTATTCACAATATCGCACGTATGAGCTGTTTGACTTGCAGCAATCTCTTTCAGGACTGAGCAAATCCAATCGCTGGGTTATGCTTGGCGATAATCTGACGTAGGACAGAATCGAGATAACCTACAACAAGGAGTTTCGTATGAAGTATCCGTTAGTATCAATCATCACAGTTGTTTGGAATAACAAGGCGGGGATTCGCAAAACCTTGGATTCCATATTGGGACAAACTTATCCCAATATGGAAGTCATTGTCATAGATGGGGGGAGCACAGATGGAACAAGGGAAATTATTGAAGAATATACAAGCCAACTATCTTACTTTATAAGCGAACCTGACCATGGTGTCTATGACGCTATGAACAAGGGAATAAGATTGTCCCATGGGGACTATGTGAATTTTATGAATTCCGGGGATACATTCCATACTCCAGATGCTATTGAATCTATGCATCTCGAAGAAGTGGAAAATTCCAATACGATAGTCTATGGAGACACGAGTGTATCATATTACGACGGAACATATCGCGAAAAACCTGCCGAGTTTTTCAAGACATATATGAAATTCAAGGGCATTGGCATCTGCCACCAGACGATGTTTTTCCCTGGCGAAGAACTTCGAAAGCGGCAGTATGACCTGTCGTATCGTATTGTGGCCGACTATGCCTTGACATACGATATGTGGAAATCCGGAACTCATTTCCTTTATAGGGACATTATTGTCGCCGATTACGAATGGGGAGGCGGTATCTCGTCCGACCCCTATGGACTTATTAAAGTTTATAAAGAGAATGCCCGCGTTGCGCGGCAGCAATGGAATCCACTATTCTGGGGTAAGATTATGCTTGAGTACTGGAGGTTATGGGTGAAGCGGAAGTAAGCGTTAGAATCTTAATTTGCTAAATTGATGGTTGAGTCTACTATAAAAAGTCCAGGACACAGCTGACTTGGATATGTTATTTTAAAAATAAATTCTTTGGTGGTATCTGTAATTCCTTAATAGGAGGTTTTTCAAAAAATAGCTTTATGGCTAAAGCCGTTTGGCATACGTGTGAATCCCTTCCCATGGGATAACTAATGGCATTGTATAGCAAATTGTTGCAGATTAAACTCCGCTTCTTTTGGACGCGGGGCTATTCAGGCGCACCCGGATTTTTCCGTGGCAG
>FLNU01000319.1_pt1 | contig 13721 bp, 4 predicted proteins | sample 1140361 | NCBI WGS metagenome assembly FLNU01 (sample SAMEA3878206, study PRJEB12797) | bioreactor metagenome | biome: Moose rumen | place: Sweden | collected 2011-10 | reverse complement strand
GATGAAGGACTACTATGAGGAGCCAGATTGGATCAAAGGCTCAATCTATGAGATTCTGGAGGAACGCGGCGACTATTCGCTTTTCCTCTCTGCCGTTGACCGCTGCGAATACACGAGCCTGTTGAAGGGTCGTGCCATCTTGACGGTTATGGCACCCAACGATGCCTCGATGAACTCGTATTTGCAAGCCAATTACGGCACTACGAAAGTGGAGGACATCCCGGTTGGCGAACTGAAAAAGCTGGTGGGGTTCCATCTGCTCTACTATTCGTTTGACAAGGACAAACTTGTCAATTTCCGACCCAACGAAGGCGACGGTGCCACCGACGACCAAAAGGAGATTAATGCGGGTCTGTACTACAAGTTCCGTACCCGTTCGCAAGACCCGGTCAGCGTGACAGAGCCTTCACGAATGATGCTGAGCGACGGTTCGCTGGTCGATACGTCGGGAGTTTCGGTGGAAGTTTACCATCTGGAGCGTTTCATCCCCGTGTTCAGCTATGCTATGTTCAACACCCTGATTATTGATGCCAAGTACAACTACGAATATTTCTTCCCCGAGTCCTCTTGGACCGGAGACAACGGCTTCAACGTGAGCGACGCATCTGTGACAGAATATGCCGTACCTGCCAAGAACGGCTATCTTTACATGGTGGACCGCGTGATTCGTCCGTTGGAAACCATCCACACCGAGTTGGAGCAGAACTCAGAATACTCCCTCTTCCTGCGCCTGTATGATCAGGCTGCTTACTTTGCGGCCGATGAAGACTTGACTTCGACCTACGGAGGCGGCACACACACCTACTATCAGCGGCTCTATCAGAACACATCGTTCCGTGTGCCCAACATCGACAGCGAATGGCCCGTGAACGACTATATGCAGATGTCGGCCTTGTCGAGCACCGCTTATTCGGTCTTCGCTCCCACAAATGCCGCCTTTAACGAATTCTATACTTCCTATTGGGGCGATTCCGAAGATCCCACGGGCTATCCCTTGGAGGTGAATTATGACAGCATCTCGTCGGATGCCATCAACTACCTGCTCTCCAACAGTATAGATCCCAACAGCATGGTTTTCCCCGAGGAAATCAAGAACGGCGACGTAGAGAACCTTTTCACCAAAACAACCATCCTTTTCGATGTGGATGCTGTGCCTCAGCAGAACCGCAAGATGTGTGTCAACGGTGTGCTCTACGGCCAGTCGATTCTGACGCCTCCTGCCGTATTCGGTTCTGTGACGGGGCCCGCCTACAAGTATAAACGCTACAACATGTTCCTGCGTATGTTGGGTGCCAGCGATATGCAATCGACACTCACCGACATGGACGTGAATTTCATCATGCTTTATCCCAACGACGCACAGTTCGAGGCCAACAACGTATGGTATGATGAAGAAAGCGACAAGTTGAAGAACGGTCCCGTAGGCTCAACCACCGCCGGCAACCTCGGCTCGGGCGAACAGGCCAACTACGTCAACTCCCACATCATCAGCCTCACGGGCGGAGCAGAACAACTGCCCACGTCGGGACTGAAGGTCTATCGTACGCTCAACACCAACTACCGCCTTTACCTTTATGTGAAAGACGGCAAGGTGTCCAACTCGTTCAAGTACAACAATCTGATTCACTATGCGGGCAACGACTTGACGACCCTCGATTCAGTATATGCCTCCTTCGATGAGCTGACATTCCGCGGAACGTCTTGGACCAACGGTCACTGTTATAGCTACGACACCCGGGAAAACCGGTTCCTGATGCGCGGTTCGAACTCAGAGGCTATCTACGCCAACTTCATCCCCATGATTTACTCTCACCGCAACGATGAGGGTACCCTCTTCCAGGGATTCATCAAGGTGCTCATTCTTGCCAACATGATTGACGAGCAGGCTCAGACCATGAACTACATGACCGAGGACTGCATGATGCTGGTTCCCACCACCGATGCCATCAAGCAGGCCATCCTCCAAGGCAAGATTCCTTACATCACAACCACGGCGACCTCTGCCGATGATGCCGACTTCTGGGACAAATGCTCTGCTCCCGCCGACGGTTCGGAAGAGCAGACCCACCTGCAGCACTACATGCTCCAGTACTTCTTGCCGGAATCGACAGCTCCCGCTACCGAATACCCCTATCCCGGATGGGGTCAGGATACTGCCATCCCCACGATTGCCGACATCTCGTATTCTCCCGCGCGCAGCGCGTACATATATATATATGACAACGGCGGCAAGTTGTATGCCCGCGCTGAAGCAAACGCTGATTTCAGAAATTCTCAGGGACAAGACATCGTACAGGGTCACACCGTTCCCTTCCTTACGGATTACGACTGTCTCCCCTTCGTCTTCGATGACGGCTGTGTGCAGTTTATTACAGATGTATTCGAAAATAACTGGCCTGAGCAGCAGAAATAATATCAACGACATATTAAGTTAGGATATGAAAAGCATATTAAAGCATATTTCCCTCATGCTCGTCCTGATGCTTTCGGCATCGACAGCATCCGCGCAGGCCATCCTCACAGGTACTGTCTTCGAAGATTTCGGCGGTGCTAACGAGCCCATGATGGGTGTCAACATCGCTGTCGTCAACGAGCAGAACCGTACCCTCACCGGTACTATTACCGACATGGACGGTAACTACTCCATCAAAATGCCGGCAGGTTCGAAGCTTACCATCGTCTATTCTTTCATCGGTATGTCGGCTCAACGTGTGCCCTATACCGGACAGAAAGTGCAGAATGTCACCATGAAGGAGGACTCGCAGCAGCTCAAGGAGGTCGTTGTGGCCACCGAACGTGTGCAGCGCAGTGAACTTGGCGTTTCAGCCAAGACTTTCACGGGTTCCACCCAAAGCATCAAGATGGACGATGTCATGGAGTCTCTCCCCGTATCGTCAGTCGAAGAGGCTCTGCAGGGCCAAATGGCCGGTGTGGATATTCTCGCCGGCGGTGACCCCGGTGCCAAGGGCTCCATCCGTATTCGCGGTACGGCCACCCTCAACGGCTCGGCCGACCCCCTCATCGTAATCAACGGCGTTCCTTATAATACCGATATCTCGGAAGACTTCGACTTCTCGACAGCCAACACCGAGGACTTCGCCGACATGCTTTCGTTGAACCCCAACGATATCGAAGACATCCAGGTGCTGAAGGATGCCGCCTCAACGGCATTGTATGGTACAAAGGGTGCAAATGGTGTACTCTTGATTACCACCAAGAAGGGTCTGCGCGGCAAACCGAAATTTACCTTCTCGAACAAAACCACCTTTAAGTTCGAGCCCGATCCCATCCCGATGCTGAGCGGTAACGAATACACGGCTTACATGCAGGATGCCATTTGGAACACAGCCAACGCTCAGGGTCTGAACCGCAACACCATTCTCGAACAGCTGTTCGACCAGAAAGCATACGCCATCGGCTGGCAGCCTGACTGGAGTTATTTCGACGAATATAACACCGACACCGACTGGCTCGGAGCCGTTCGCAAGAATGCAGTGACCACCGACAACAACTTCTCGATGTCGGGCGGCGGTGAGAAAGCTACCTACCGTTTCTCTCTCGGTTATACCAACGAAGGCGGTACAACCAAAGCAACCGACTTGTCGCGTCTCACCTCTACGCTCAACGTAGGTTACAACTTCAGTAACCGGCTGAACGTGGTGGCCGAGTTCACCTACTCCGACACCAAGAACGAACAACCTTATTTCAAACCCGAGGTGGTTCGTACCGAGGCTATGCGCAAGATGCCCAACAAGTCGCCCTATTACATCGACGATGCAACAGGCGAACCCACTGACATCTATTTCACCTATCAGGATGCCAACGAATTTCAGGGCGCCTTCAACAGCAACAGTAGCAAAAACTTCCATCCCATTGCTGCCGTCAACGAATCGTACAGCAACACCAATACCAAGGAAGAGAAAATCACCATCCGTCCGCGCTACCGTATTCTGGTCGATGAGAACGATGCTCCCATCCTCTCTCTCGAAGGCTATGTCTCGATGAAGTTCAAAACCATCAAGACACGCAGCTATCTGCCTCAGGAAGTGACGGGCGTGGATGTCGATAGCGAATGGAACAACCGCAGCTATGACGGCTACACCAACAACTTCTCGCTCCAGTCGGAAACCAAGTTGCTCTACAACCAAAGTTGGATGGACGGCAAACACAACATCGTCGCTGCCGCCATCTGGCGCACACAACAGACTACCGGCTCCACCTATGCCACTCAGGTTTACGGTGTGGCAACAGGCGGCATGGGAGACCCCGTCAACGGCGGCACCATTTGGAGCGAGTCGCTCAACAGCGGCAAGTCCGATGTCCGCACGCTCTCTGCCATCGGCAACCTCAACTATACCTATGACCGTTGGCTCTCCATCAACGGCACCTGGAACTACGAAGGTACTTCTGCCATCTCCGCAGACAACCGCTGGGGTCTCTTCCAGTCATACGGCGCTGCCGTCAACCTTCAGGATCTCGAATGGATTCACGAGAAGACCGAAAAGTGGCTCTCGCAAGCCAAGATACGTTTCAGCTGGGGTCAGTCGGGCGCTGCTCCTACGGGCACCTCGCCATACGTGGGCACCTATCAGGCTGTTTCCGGCAAATACGGAACCATCACTCCTGTAACTCCCAACTCCATGCAGCTCAATAAGCTGAAATGGCAGACCGCAGAAGAATGGGACTTGGGTACCGACCTCGCTTTCTGGAACAACCGCGTGAAGATGACATTCGACTACTACGTAAAGACCACCAAGGATCTTCTCCAGAAGAGTGTGGCCACAGCCGCCACATCTGCGTTCGATAAATTGGCCTTCATCAACTCCGGTCGCATGCGTAACTCCGGTTGGGAATACCGCATCGACTACGAAATCTTCAAGAACAAGAACTGGCGTGTGGCTGTCGATTTCAACATCAACCGCAACAAAAACGAGATACTCGAACTCCCCAGCAACATGACGGAGGATACCTATTCGTTCAAGAACGGCGAGTATGCCAAGAAACTCGTTGCCGGCACACCTGTAGGCTCCTTCTTCGGCTACCATTCTTTGGGTGTATATCAGAATCTCGAAGACACCTACGCTCTCGATGCCGAAGGCAACGTGATGCGTGACCTCGAAGGCCAGCCTATCATTATGAAGAACGGTTCTTATCGCTGCTACCCCGGCGATGCCAAGTACGAAGATATCAACCACGACGGTAAGATTGACGAGAACGATATCATCTACCTCGGCAACTACAACCCGATGGTTACCGGTGGTGCAGGCGTTAACGTGAGGTACAAAGATTGGACGCTTAACATGCGGTTCCACTACCGTCTCGGCCAAAAGATTATCAACCAGGCCCGTATGAACAACGAGGCCATGTACAATACCGACAACCAGTCAAAGGCCGTACTGCGCCGCTGGACACACGAAGGCGATGTGACCGACGTGCCCCGCGCCTTGTACGCCTACGGCATGAACTACCTCGGCAGCGACCGTTTCGTGGAGGATTGCTCCTATATCCGTCTGCAGACCCTCACACTGAACTACAAACTGCCCAAGAAAATCTGCGAGAAGATTCATTCTACCGGCATCACGGCCTTCGTGACCGGCTATGACCTCTTCACATGGACCGACTACAAAGGACAGGATCCAGAGGTTACCATTCCGTCGAACGTAACAAAGATTGCCGTCGATGATGCGAAGACTCCTCGTAGCCGTCGTGTGGCTGTAGGTCTCACTCTTAATTTCTAATGAGGAAAGGAAAAGATATGAAATCATTCAAGCATATAATGACAAAGTTGGCTGCTGTAACGGGTGCTTGCATCTTTGGAATCGGGGCTTTCTCCTGCACAGACTATCTGGAGGTAAAGCCCGAAAACTCGCAGGTGGCCGACGACTATTGGCAGACCGAACAGGATGTTGAGAACATCGTCGTGGGCGGTTATTACTACCTGCGTTCCATGGTCGATAATACGTCCGACAACAGTGCCATGCTTCTTTCGTGGGGTGAGACACGTGCGGGCCTCATCTACAACGCTCAGTCGAACACCCGGCTGCAGACTTGGCAGATGCAGGCTTCGAACACCAATTTCTGCAACTGGTCCACGTTCTACAAAATCATCAATATCGCCAACACCGTCTTGGAACGTGCCGAGGAGGCCTTCCAGAATGATGACACCTACAGCGAAGGAGCGCGCAACGCACATTACACAGAAGCTTATTTCCTGCGTGCACTCTGCTATTTCTACCTCGTGAGAAACTGGCGCGACGTGCCGCTCGTAACTAAAGCCTACGATGACGACAACGTGGAAATCAATGTTCCCAAAAGTTCGGAAGCCGAAATTGTGGCTCAGATTAAATCCGACCTTCTGGAAGCCATCGCTCTGGGTGCTGCCCGTGAAGAATATTCCACGACATGGGAAACAAAAGGCCGTGCCACCAAATGGGCCATCTATGCTCTTCTGGCCGACGTGAGCCTTTGGAGTGAAGATTACCAGCAAGCCATCGATGCCTGCAACGCCATCCTCAACAGCGGCAGTGCCAAAGCTCCCGCCTTCATGGCTACGCCTACCCGCAACAGCTACTTCTCCATCTTCAACCCTGGCAACAGCAACGAAAGCATCTTTGAGCTGCAGTGGAACTATCAGGAGGACCAGACCAACGACCTTCCCATCATGTTCGACGACCAGCTGGCCAACCGTCGTTTCCAAGTGTCGCGTGCAGCATGTGAAGACATGGCCAGAGAATACTTTGAAGTATCGGGCGACGAGGATGGTGCTATCATCGCAGAGTCTCCCCGAACCTATCATGCCGCCATTTTCCCCGGTGGATCGGCTGGCATGTCGCTCAGCATGACCACAGGCTACTGCTGGAAATATGTAGGTTCCACAACGGAGGACAAGAAGCGAACTTCCTCCTATTATGACCCCAATTTCATCATCTACCGCGTGGCAGATGTCATCCTCATGAAGGCTGAAGCCCTTCTGCTCATCGACGGAGAGAACCCCACTGCGCAGCATAAATTGGAAGCCGTAAGGTGCATCAACCGCATTCGTGAACGTGCCGGTCTCACCGAGAACATCGCTGCAGGCCTCTCTGAATCCGATGCACTTGACGAGGTCGAGACTTACGGTCAGGAAGAACTGCTCGAAGCTGTTCTCGACGAACGCAAGATGGAGTTCCTCGGCGAAGGCAAAATCTGGTACGACTTCCTGCGTATGGGTCGCAGCAACGATAATCGCTACAAGCAGAGCCTCCTAATCAGTCAGGTAACTAAATATAACCAAACAGCCAGCCTATCGTGGCTCCGCTCCGTACTCACCAGCGACAACGCCCTCTTCCTGCCCATCATGAGCACGGAAATAGAGCGCAATGCCAATCTCATTCAGAATCCGTATTATAATTAAATGAAAGATTAAATCACGAATTAAACAAGTATGACGATGATACACAATACAATCAGAAAGATGTCATCTGCTATCCGCAGTCCATTTTTCACTTTTAATTTTTCATTTATTCTTTTAGCCGGACTGGCCGGTTGTGACGATCCCTTCGAAGGCGAAACTTTTGTAACGCCCACCGATGTGGAAGAGGAGATGACGTGTACGTCCATTCTCGAGAAATATAATGAAGATTTCTCGATGTGGCTTGAGCTTTTAAAGTACGCTGACTACTATAATGGATTGAAGAGCGCCGAGGCTTCTGCCACCGTATTTGCTCCCACAAACAAGGCAATGAAAGAGTTCCTCAAGTGGCGAGGAGTAGAAAACGTTACGGATTTGGATCTCACCTACGCTCGTTATGTTGTTCAAAACCACATCATCAATGGTACAAAACTTAATAGTGAAACCTTCATTAACTATGCCGTTGATGGGGAGGCCATAGCATCCCAATCGCTCTTCCAAGCTTATCTGCGTCCGTCCTTCGGACATATCAACACCGAAGTTGATGATGCCGACCGTACGGATGAAATTCTTGAGCCTTCCACTATCTTCCTCAATAACCAGGCTGCCGTACAGCCCCGAGACAGCGGAGGTATCAATTTCATTCAGGCCTCGAATGCGATGATTTATTACATGGATGACGTGATTCACCCGCTCGCCGAAACAATGGTTGAACGCCTTGAACAATTGGGCGAATATTCCATCTTTGCCGCAGCTGCACGCGATTGTGGCTATGATGAGATTGTGGGCAGAATACGTGACACCATACGCATCCCCGGAGGTGGCTATTCCATCAAAAATTATAACTTCACTTGTTTCGCTCCCACCGATGAGGCCATGCATGCCGCCGGAATTAACAGTCTGGCCGACCTCAAGACGCGTGTAGGCTCCGAACCTGATGCTCTTTGGAACTATGTGGCCTACCACTTCTTCGACCAAAGCATTTCCCGCGAGAAATTTTTCTCTTTCGATACCCCCGACCAAATTCTCATCTACGACACGAATTTGAGCGGTCAGGTGCTGACTTGTGAAAATGTGTTGGAAGAGGACGGCGAAACTGTCACCGAAACAAAAATTAACAAGACGGCTCACATTCTCCGTTCCAATATCGAAACCCGCAACGGCTACATCCACAAGATTGACTATTGGATGCCCGTTTGGACACCCGAGCCTGTAACCGTTCGGTGGGATTTCTGCAACACGTCCGAAATTATCAACTTCGTCAATGGCTACGGAGCTTCCAACCGTTTGGGCGAACTGTTCAGCAACGCTATGTCCAATCGTGAATATCAGATTGACCTTGCATACGATGAAGGTACCTCCAGCTATCGCGACGGGCAATACGGAGAAATTTCCGATGCCACATTTACCTACAAAGCAAATACGGCTAAGGCATCCGTTACGAGCTATAGAAAGGTGGGCTTCAAGAAATGCAAGTACACCTCATCTCGTGAAACAACCACAAATGCATACGGAGCATATATGAATAATTTGCTCATACTCAATCTTGGCTATGCCGGATGGATTCAGTTAACATCTCCTACGATTATTGCCGGCAAATACCGTATTGTCCTTCATTATGCATCCGAATCCACATTACGTAACTTTCATGCCGCAGGTTCTCTTACCAAGTTCCAAATTGATCCCGAACTTGATATAGACTCATGGACGACCAATAAGTATGTATTCCGCGGACTGCCTGCTGATCGCTATACATATGGCAATGGTGAGTTGGAACTTTTCTCAGAGATTGAGTTTTCTGCATCAGGAACTCATCAATTCCGAGGGACGTTCCTTGATATCAACGCAAAAACAGGTAGCACCTATCACCAAATGTGGGACTACCTTGAGTTTATCCCCATTACCGAGTGATTGGAACTTTAGAGAGTTATTAACTAATGAAATTTGATTTTATGCATATTTCAATGAAATACTTCAATATTATCAAGCGAACGAGCCTGACGGCAAGTTTCTGCTTACTGATGCTCGGCGCAGCTGGTTGCTCTGACGAGTGGGATGACCATTTCGACGGCAGTACCCTTTCTTCGACAAGTTCGGTTGAAGTCTTCCAAGGCACTGTAGCCGAATACCTCAATTCCCAATCCGATTTGACAAAAATCTCCGGAGCCTATCATCAGATTCAACGTTCGATGAGCGAAGGCAGCGGTGTGACGGTGATTGCTGTCAGAGATGCTTCCATTTCGGGAAGCCTGACCGATGACGAGGCCCGCAACCTGGTGAGCGATGTTCCTTTTGCACCCTCTTCGTTCGTGGAGGGCAACGGTATTTACATGATGTCCGGTAAGAATCTTTGGATTTCGAAGAATGACAACGGCCAGATGTGCCTCAACGAGGAACCTGTCACCAAGACGGTCAAGACTTCCGACGGATATGTATATTACGTGCAAAATCTCATCACTGTCGAGCCTTCCATCTATGAGTATATCCAGTCGTTGGGCGAGGATTATTCGCTCTTCAAAGGTCTTGTCTCCGAGTTCGAGGAACGTTATTTCGATGCTGCGTCTTCCACTCCTTCCGGCGTGGATGCCATGGGCAATACCATTTACAGCGACTCCGTCATTGCCGTACGCAACACCCTGATGGACCGCTACACTGAAAATGGCCTCGTTGCTTGGAATATGCGCAGCGAAGCTTTCCAGTCCACGGTATTCATTCCCAACAACGAACTCGTCGAGAAAGCTTATTGTTCGGCTCTTGACAGCATTCCCGTTTGGCTCAACCGTGCTGTAACCCCCGAGGACAGTCTCAAGTTCCGCAAATGGATGTTGGCAGCTTGCTTCTCCGACCGTCGTCTGTCATCCTCGGAAGTGGCTCCTTTCTACTCGGGACAGTATCCCAACGTAGGCGGCTATATCCGTGAGGCCGATGACGTGACCGATACCGAGAAGTTCACGGAATATGATGCAGCTCAGTGGAAACCTTCCGTCCAGATTGCCGACTACCTCAACGGTGTGACGCTTTCCAATGGTACGGCTTATTTCCTTGAGGATTTCCGTATTCCCAACCATATCGTCATTTATCGAGTCAAGTCGCGTTTCTATCAAGTATGGTCTGCGCTTACTGCAGCTCAACAGAACGCGTATTTTAAATGGAACAATTGGCAGGATCCCCTCATTATCAACGATGCGCAAGGGCCGTTCGAACTTTCTTCAACCCTCCCAACCATTTACTACCACGTTCTTACCGCAGTTCCTACGGAGGAAGCACTACTTGATCGTCTGACTTGTTCTGTAGATTATCTTGGTCTTATGTACAATGCAGATGACCGTAGATATGGTCTTCATGAGGTACGTCTGCCCGCAGGAGAATACTACTTGCGAATGGGCTTCAAGCATTCGCTTCGCTATTCGCTCAGCATCTACTTCGGAGACGAGGATGAAGACCTGACCGAAGACAACATCTGCGTCAAAGACATGTCGATGATTGCCACCGGTTCCAACTTCCACTTCGACCGTGGCGGTGCTATGGAAGGTCTCGATTTCTATGGTTCAGAGAGCATCGGCTACGGCGAGTATTTTGACTGGCGCTGGTGGTATGACCAGGATCCCGACCTCTATCAGAAAGCTTCAGCTTATGATACCGACGGTTATCAGGTGGCAACCGTCACCCTGAAGAAAGACGGTAATTTCAAGATTCGTGTTGAGTCGAGCGATATGGCTGAACTATATTATGCCACATATGAGACTTCAATCTCAAGTGATGTGCGCACCAAGAACAATGTCAACCAGCTGATGATGTATCATTGGTGTCTCCGTCCAACCACAAACAACTATTAATCCGCCCCTATGAATAGCAAGATATCAATTGCAATTGCATCCCTGCTGTTGGCTGCTCCCGTCATGGCGCAGGAACAGGTACTGACCGGCCGTGTCGTCTCTGCCGACGGCCAGCCCCTCGAAGGTGTCATTCTCTCGATACCCGGTGCCAGCGGGTCTGCCGTCACCGACTCTCTCGGTGTCTATGAACTCAAGACCAAGGCTACCCGGGGAACCGTCAAAGTGGCTATGCAGGACTACTACGGACACGAATACCCGCTCAGCCAAAACGGTGTTTTCGGTATTCCTCAGGTTATCGTTATGGTTCCTGTCAACGAGGCAAACTATAGCGGCGAAGTTGTACTGCCTTCCGGCGTTGTTCCCCGTGACCACGCAGCCTCCACGCTTTCTACCTTATTTAAAAAGGATATGCGGGACGCTACCTCTGCCGATCTTTCGTGGCAGAGCGGCGATGCAGCCCTTATGGTGAACCGCAAGAGCGGCATGCCCGGTGAAGGTGCCTATTTCAACATTCGCGGTCTCCACTCGCTCCATGCCGAGAACACGCCTCTTTTGGTCATCAACGGAGTGCCCCATCTGGCCAACGTCAGCGTCAGCGATGTGCTCAATGCCTATTCCCGTGACGCTCTCTTCGGCTACAACGCCAAGGACATCCGCTCCATCACGGTACTCAAGGGCGCAGAAGCCGCCATGTACGGCTCCCTCGGCTCCAACGGTGTCATCCTCATCGAGACCGAACAGGCAACCAGTGACAACCTCGAAACCCGTATCTCCTATCAAGGCTCGTTCGGCATTGCCCGCCAGCCCAAACAGATTCCCGTGCTCGGTGTGGAACAGTTCAAGGAATATATGCAGGGCATCGGACAGACACGCTACGCTTCCCTGTCATCCCTTCAGCAGGACTATCCCTTCCTTTCGTCCAATCCCGGCTACTATGCCTACCTTTTCGAGAACAATACCGACTGGGTCGATCAAATCAGCCGCAACGCTTTTGTGACCGACAATGTCGTACGCGTCGAAGGAGGTGACGATGTAGCCAAGTACAACATCTCGTTCGGCTATACCCGCCAAAACGGTACGCTCGACGAGACAAAGACCGACCGTTACTCGACTGCCATCAATACCAACATCACAGTGACCCGCAACTTCGAGATTTTCACATCGGTCAATCTGGCATATATCAACAGCGACCTCAACAACACGGGTATGGCTCCTGAAACCAATCCCATCCTCGCCGCCTATCACGCCATGCCGATGTTGTCTCCCTACGACCAGTTGTCCGACGGTTCGCTCATCAACCGCTACGCCAAGTACAACGGATGGAATGTCAACTCCAATCCCGCTTACGCATACGACAATGTCTCCAATCCCGTTGCCATTGTGCGGACAGTGGAAGGCACGGACAAGATTTACGATGCCAACATCCGTTTGGGGCTCAACTACAAACCCACGACACATTGGACATTCACCGGCCTCATCAACCTCTACTATGACTATACTGAAGAATATGTCTTCACGCCCGGTGTGAGCGACAAGGCAATTATTCCCCAGCTCTACGGTACAGGTGAGAACTACGTCTCGATGGGTGTCATCCGCCAGAATGCCTATTACTTCAATCTCAACGCCGCCTACAACAACATCTTCAACGATGTCCATCGTCTGAATGCATACGCAGGTGCCCGCTTCATGACCAAGAGCTATGAGTATGACGCTTCGAAGGGTTACAACTCCGCCAACGACTACTACAAGACTCTCGGCGTGATGACCGATGAGTGGAGCATTCTGGGTTCCAACGACGACTGGAAGATTCTGTCGTTCTACGCCCACGGCGACTACACTTGGCGCGACCTCTTGAAATGGTCGGCCGGCATCACTGCCGACGGAACGTCTGCTTCCGGTGCCGATGCGCCTCGCTTCGGATGGTTCCCATCTACCAGCCTCACCTACATGATGGCCAACCAATCGTGGATGCCCGAAGCCTACGACCACCTCAACCTCACGGCTGAGTTCTCGCTCTCAGGCAACTCCCGTTTCTCGTCCAACTACGGCAAGAACTACTATGTATCGAACAACCTCTTCAACCTCGGCACAATCGTCCGTCACGGCGTGCCCAACTCGAAACTCGAGTGGGAGAAGAAACTTCAGGTGGATTACGGTTTCGATATGTCGTTGCTCAAGAACATCTTGAACATTCGCGTCAACGGATTCTGGGCCAAGAACTACGACCTCCTGCTCAACCGCGAAATCTCGGCTGTCTATGGCAATACCGATGCCTACTATGACAACACGGCCCAGATTAACACCGCCGGTTTCGAGGCCGAGCTCCGTTGGACTCCCATCCACAACAAAGACTGGAACTGGAACATCCACCTCGGCTTGGCCCATTGGCAGAGCACTGTCAAGGATCTCGGTCCCCAGGATAAATTCATCCAGACCTACACGTCCTACAACAACGACGATGCCCAGACCATACTCAAGGTCGGAGAGACCCCCTA
>FLNU01000077.1_pt1 | contig 13880 bp, 14 predicted proteins | sample 1140361 | NCBI WGS metagenome assembly FLNU01 (sample SAMEA3878206, study PRJEB12797) | bioreactor metagenome | biome: Moose rumen | place: Sweden | collected 2011-10 | reverse complement strand
GCCTTGCACGCCTGTGGTGTTATATGAATTCGGGAAGAAGTAAGAGGGAAGAAGTAAGAGGGAAGAAGAAAAAAAACAAATTTTTTTGTAACAAGTGAAGGCGTTTTTGCGTTAATAGAGCAGAAAGCAAAACAAAAACGCAAGATTATGAAAAAAAACATTTTACTCCTGCTGCTTGTCATCATCGGGATAGAAGGCAAAACACAAACCGTGGATGAATTTGTAGAGAAATTCTCAAACTTGGCTGATGCCGAAGTGGTACGACTCGACAAAGAACAGCTGCAAGCCATGCTCACCCAATCTCTCAGTCAACTGAAAGAGGGAGAGGATTCAGCTAAGATTGAAAAAGCGAGATGGGCCGCTGAGCATGTGGAAGAAGTGACGGTCATTTCGTTTGAAAGCTGTTCGGAGTCAGACCGCAAATCCTATTGCGACACCATCGAGCAGTTTGAGACAGAAGAGCTGGATAAGCTGGTTGACGTGAGTGAAGACGGCGAACGGGTGAAGATTTTCGGTAAGATCGATGAGAAATACATCCATGACCTTGTTGTCTTGGCAGGAGAAGAAAAAGATCCAGCTTTCGTCAGAGTGAAAGGTGAAATTGACCTGACCAAGTTTAGGAATAATCTAGGAAACCTCGTGAACATCAACGGTATCACTTTCCCATGATGACAGCTCAAGAATTCAAGTCACGATTTCTCCCATTGCAGCAGAAGCTCTACACGGCGGCTTACAGGATCATGGGCAGCAGTCAGGATGCCGAGGACATCGTGCAGGAAGCCTATATGAAGCTCTGGCAGCAACGTGACAGCATCCCGCTTGACGGTAACCTGACCGGCTTCTGCATCACGCTCACAAAGAACCTCTGCCGCGACAAACTCAGACGACTACATCTGGAAATCGTGGATGATGAGCCGCCGGAATCATCGTTGATGACGGTGAGAGACGCAGAGCAGGAGCTGACGGAACGCGAGAACTACGTCCGCCTGATGGCAGTCATCGATCAGCTGCCTCCTCCCCAACGGCGTGTAATCCTGATGCATGATGTGGAAGGGATGGACAACGCCGAGATCGCATCACTGACCGGCTACACAGAAGTGAATATCCGCGTGCTGCTGAGCAGGGCACGGAAGTATGTGAGACAACTCTTTTAAGAATGCAGAAACTTAAGAATGCAGAGAATGCAGGGAATGCAAAGAATGCAAAGACGATAGTCAGCTCATTCCTCATTCCTCATTTTAAAAAATCCTAATAAAAAAAAGATGAAAGCATTATTAGAAAAATATTATAACGGAGAGACCACTCTGGCCGAAGAAGCGACTCTGAGAGCATGGCTGCAGAGCGAAGAAGCCGGAGAGGCATACGCAAACGACCGTGCATTGATACTGGGCTTGGAAGCAGCCAAAGAGGAGGAGACGCCTCTGCCTGAAGGCTTGAGCAGCAAGCTGGACGCACTGATAGACGAAGCTGCAAATGAGGAAAGCCAGAAAACTGATGTACGTAAGCCACGCCTCCGCCGGATCATGGCATGGACGGCCGGCATCGCCGCCAGTGTGGCACTGGTGTTTGGCGCCATCCGGTTGACCGCACCAAAGAACTATATCGTAGAGATAGACGATCCGGAGGAAGCCAGCCGCTACACAGAAATGGCGCTGACAAAATTCAGCGATGCGATCCAGAGCGGCTATGCCCAGATGGAGAAAGCCAGCAAAGCTTTTGAAATGCTGCAGGAAAAGGGAAAACAGTAATCACTAAAAATATTCAACAAAATGAAAAAGTATTTATTCACAGTATTGTTGGCTGCCGTGATTATCGTGGCGCCGGCCGACGCTCAGGAAATCATGACATTCGCACCTGAAGAGATTGAGACAGCATCAGCAGACAATGGCGGTCCGGAGGGCCTGGCCAAAGAGCTCAGCGGACTGAAAGGCATCACCTCGGTGTTTATCTCCAAAAGTATGCTTGCCCTTGCCGGCAATATGCGCGGGAAAGTACCCGTATCAAAAGAGTCACTGAAAAAACTCGACGGCATTTATATCTTCTCCGCTGAGGAGGAAACCTACGCCGCTCATATAAAAAGCATATCCCAGAAAGTACTGGAAAAGAAAGACTATGAGCTGCTGATGAATGCAGACGAAAATGGTGAGCATATGAGCATCCATCAGCGAAAAGTAAAAGAAGGCTTGAACGAGTTTGTGTTGTTCAACCACAACGATGAAGGTGAGGTGAACGTGATCATCATTCTCGGTGACATCACAGCCAAAGACTTGGAAGGGCTGAAGATGTGATACCCGATTTCTCCCCGACTCCCATTCGGCACGTGCACTTAAAAAAGCGGCGCCAGACAATGTGCCTGCGCCACTTTGATAAGGTTTTAAAATAGGTTAGTATTTATGTAAGGGATTCCTTCCCCAGCTGCTCAGTGATGAACGACTGGGGATTTTCATTGTCAAGTCATCCACTTCTGTCTCATCTAAGTCAAAAAAAGCAGAATTTAGATGCGGAGACCGATGAAAGCCCTTGATCTCCATTTTATATGTCGGAGTTCCAGATGGTCGTCATCACCGATTTTAGAGAAATTGTACACCATGCTTACTCCCAAGAAATAGCGTCGGAAATTATAGACCACCGCTCCCCTAGCGGTAAGGATTAGCTCCGGGAACTTATTCTTCATTTTATGCGTCTCGTCATTGATTTTTATCCTGTCATAGCGAGCAACAATGAAAGTGGGAATTGAGGAAAAGTGGATGAGCCATCTGCCTGACGGCACCCAATTATAGCCATAGCCAGCCCCAATGGAGAAGTTGTTTGCTTTCAGTTTATATACATCCCCTTCTTCGTCGAACCGATGTTTTATCTCCTGCCATTCACAAGAGATTCCGGCGAGCAGGCTTCCAGCACTCCTTTTCTGGATATAGGTCTGTGAGAAAGCCGCAGGATAAGAGAAATGGCGGAAATTAAACGCATAATAGGCATTAACATTAAACGACTTCTCGCTCATAGCCCCCTTGTCGGCATTGATTTTCTTGTCATTTCCCATCTTATACCATCCTTCAAACCGTTTGGCGTTCTGATAGATGACATCAAAACCGAAGCGGTTGTTATAGGAGTTGAGATTAAACTCGTAATCCTTGTATTTTCCAACCAGCGCCTTTGGATTGAGCGCAATGCCAGCTGCAAGTCCCAGGTATGAGACTGTGATACTTGCCGTTGCCTTGTAGTCGGCCCTCATCTCCGACTCCATCCTGGTATCTGCATCCATGGCTAATGCATTTATTCTGGCACCAGACACATTGAGGCGCGATCTCACCGTCCATTTCTCATCGGGACGACGGATATAGAGGGTGTCGTAGTTGCCAGTCATATATCTGTTTGTCAGCAACTTATCAATTGCGCCAAACCTACCCTTGGATAGTGAATCTGCCCGATGTCGCACTTTCTGACGTAACTGGTCAACCCTTTGAAATGCCTTCTCTTCCTTTTCCCATATTTGTGCAGTTAAAGCGGGAAACATCACAAACAAAAAAAGGAAGCACAAGCAACCGGTGAAAGATGGTCTTTTACTCAGTAAAATCATCCGTTTATTCATAACCCTTACAATTGAATCTGTAATGTTCCTGTGCCACAGTCACAGAAGCACAAAATGTCAGCAAGCACATACTTGCGATCAATCGATGTGTTCTCATTTTCAATTATTCTTTTTGTTTTTTCAGAGAAAGCCATTTTCCATAGGTGAGCATACGCCAAACCCACTCAATGGGTCCGAATCGGAAAAAGCGCAACCACCATGCAGAGAGCATGATTTGCAGGATAAAAATAGCGATGGCGGTGAGCTCAACTTGCCAAAGTCCCATTGAGAGCCCTAGTCCGAATGCGATGCCATAATAAATAATGATGCCGAACAAAGACTGCCCGATATAATTGGTGAGAGCCATTCGTCCCGGTTTTGAGAACCATTTGAAGAAGCGATTTTCCGGTCGTTTCAGAAACAGCAGACAGAGTCCGGTCATATAGAAGAAAGCAAACGCCAATGAACTGAAAAGATGCAGCAGCGAGTGGCCAGTAAGTCCCCAAGGTTGATTGTGAACGGCGCTAAAAGCATAGAGTAAAGACGTTGGAAGTCCTATCAGGAACGAAATCCAGCAAGTCTTGATTATCTGTGGCTTGATATCAGGAAGTTTTGCATAGGGTCTGTTGCGTCCGATAACAAATCCGATGATAAACAGTCCTAGTACCTTCGGCATTCTATGTCCTTCCACAAACTCCCACATCCGTTCAATCGCTCCTTGCATCAGAAACTGATGCACCTCTTTGTAGGATTCGGCATCTCTGAGCCATGTTGCAAAATTCTCTTCGCAGATGCCATAACTGTTGGCTTTTCTCCACCAAGCCTCCTCTAGTGGCTGAGAGAAACGGAACTGAGCTGTTTCCTGCCACAGGTTGAGCAGAACAGGCAGAAAGAGGCAAATAGAGGCTGTTATCAGCAGTTTTCTGTCGCTCCATTTACTCATCAGAGGGAGGAGCATACCTGTGATTGCATAGAGACAAAGAATATCACCGCTCCATATCAGTAGCAGATGTGCCATAGCGATGAAGAAGAGTATAATCAATCTCCTATAGAATAGTGCGATACCGCTTCGTCCTTTCTCCTGAGCATGGGAGAGGATAATAGAGAATCCTATACCAAAGAGTATGCTGAAAATTCCGTAGAACTTGGAATCAAACAGAAAAAATTGCAGAAATCGTGTGATATGGTCAGCGTGGGCAGAATGCATGGCATCCTGTGCCTCAGGAGACAGAAATGTCCAAAGAGAGAATTCCGGCAGGTTGGCCAGGCAGATGCCCAACAGTGCAAACCCACGCAGTGTATCCAAGATGATATACCGTTGTTTTTCTGATGTTGGTGAGAGTGTTTCAGGCTGCTGAATCATTTTCATGATTTGGGTGTGATTAAACCATTTCATCTAATTTCTGTCACAAAAATAGTTAAAAATCTTCATTCTTTTGAATAAAAGAGTGAAAAATCCAAATTTATGCAGTAAATTTGAATTACCAAAGTGAAACTATATAAAATAGCAAATAATTTAAAACAGCTTAACTATGAGAAAATTAATTTCCGCCACTGCTATATGCTTGTTTGTGATTGTGGCATCTGCATTCATCTCCCAGTCTGGGGATCCGCTTACAAAGCAATCGGATGGTACCTATGTGATTAACACCACCACTTTAGCCCAGGATGTGAAAGGCTATCTGTCGAACACACCGCTGAAGATTTATATCAAGAAAGATAAAATCCAGAAGATTGAGGCCCTTTCCAATCAGGAGACCCCGAAATTCTTCCAGCGTGTGAAGACTGCCATGCTTAGCAAATGGAACGGTAAGACTGTTAAAGCAGCCCAGAAGCTGAAAGTAGATGGTGTGACCGGCGCTACTCTTTCGAGCAATGCCCTAAAAGAGAATGTTGCGAGAGGATTGGATTACTACATGAAGAATAAGTAAAAATCATGTCGTCGTGTGTTTTCGCACACATTTATTGATATAAATCAAGAAAACAATATAAAAAGTGATATTTTCAGAAAAACATGTTGCAGATGTTCAAAAAAGCAGTACCTTTGCAATGTGTTTTTCATAGTATTAGATTTAAGGTTAACAAGATTGGGGAAAGGCGTTTCCCCTTTTTTAATACCCATGTGCAATAGCGTTGCCCATGGGTATAAATTTTTAAAAATAGGATGAAAAAACAGAAAAAGCATCCCATTTTAAATAATTAACATTCAAAAAGGGTCTTAATTCATTTTTTTTTTGTAATTTTGGAAATAATATGCTTTTTAAGGAATTAGGAATTAGGAATTAGGAATTAGGAATTAGGAATTAGGAATTAGGATGAAGTTGCCGCATATTCGTAGGTGGCGCTGAAAGGAGTGCTGCCGGTAGAGATCGCCAAATAATAAAAAACTATATAATGAATTACAGATGGAATTACAAATCACCGACACCAGAAGAGCAAGCGGCTGCGGCTAAGATGTCACTGGAGCTGAATGTCAGCCCGGTGATATGCCTTATGTTGCTCCGTCGAGGCATCACCACTGTTCAGGATGCGCGTAATTATTTCCGTCCTCAGCTTCATTCGCTCCATGATCCGTTTCTGATGAAAGACATGGGCATTGCAGTGGAGCGTCTGAACCAGGCCATGGGCAGGAAGGAGCGCATTATGATATACGGTGACTATGACGTTGACGGTTGCACGGCAGTGGCATTGGTTTACCGGTATCTTCAGCAGTACTATTCCAACATTGATTATTACATACCCGACCGTAATGATGAGGGCTACGGTGTGTCACGTCAGGGAATAGACTATGCAAAGGAGACAGGCGTGTCGTTGATTATCATTTTGGATTGCGGTATCAAGGCCGTGGATGAGATAGCATATGCCAAGAGCATAGGTATTGATTTCATCATCTGCGACCATCATGTACCAGATGCCGTGATGCCGCCAGCTGTGGCGATTCTGAATGCCAAGCGTCTTGATAACACGTATCCATACAATGAATTATCGGGTTGCGGTGTAGGGTTCAAGTTCATGCAGGCCTTTGCCATCAGCAACGGCATGCCATTCAACACGTTGATTCCTTTATTGGGATTTGTTGCAGTAAGCATTGCCTCCGACATTGTCCCGATCCTGGGTGAGAACCGTATACTCGCTTATCATGGTCTTCGCCAGCTGAGCAGCAATCCATACGTGGGTCTTCAGGCCATCATCGACACCTGTGGATTACGTGGTCGTGACATCACGATGAGTGACATCATTTTCAAGATCGGTCCGCGCATCAATGCTTCCGGCCGTATTCAGAACGGCAAGGAGTCGGTTCGTCTGCTGATTGAGCGCGACTATGAGCAGGCCATGAACCAGGCCCATCAGATCAACGAGTATAACGATGAGCGCAAAGAACTCGACAAACGCATGACTGAGGAAGCCAACATTCTGGTGGATTTGATGCCGGAGATGGCCGACAAAAGTTCGATGGTGATTTATGAGGAAGACTGGCACAAAGGCGTGATCGGCATTGTCGCCTCACGCCTGACTGAGCTCTACTATCGTCCTGCCGTCGTGCTCTGTCGCACTGGTGATATGGCCACAGGTTCTGCCCGCAGTGTGAGTGGTTTTGATGTATATAAAGCCATCCAGCATTGTTCGAGCCTTCTTGAGAATTTCGGAGGTCATCCTTATGCCGCTGGTTTGACCTTGAAGGTGGAGAACGTGGATAAGTTCATCGAGATGTTTGAAGAATACGTGAGCAGCCATATCGACCCCGCCCAGACGACTGCCAATCTTGACATTGATGCAGAAATCAGCTTCGTTGAGATTAACCATAAGTTTTTCAACGACTTAAAGCGTATGCGTCCGTTTGGTCCTGACAACCAGAAGCCGGTGTTCTGCACCCGTCAGGTGTTCGACTACGGCACGAGCAAAGTAGTGGGTAAAGAACAGGAGCACATCAAGCTTGAACTTGTGGACCGCCATTCCAATCAGATTATGAACGGCATTGCATTCGGTCAGAGTTCTCATGCACGCTATATCAAGACCAAACGCGCGTTTGACATTGCCTACACACTGGAGGACAACACTCACAAGAAAGGAGAGATACAGCTTCAGATAACGGATATTAAAGTTAACAGTTGACGGTTGACGGTTGACAGTTGACGGTTGACAGTTGACGGTTGACAGTTGACGGTTAACAGTTGACGGTTAACAGTTGACGGTTGACAGTTGACGGTTGACAGTTGACGGTTAACAGTTGACGGTTGACAGTTGACGGTTGACAGATATATGCAAGAGATGGCGACGATTGAGGAATACCGTAAAGTATTGAAAGGCAACTGGGGATACGACTCTTTCAGGGGAGTTCAGGAAGAGATTATCCTGTCTATTGGTGCGGGCAAGGACACCTTGGGGCTGATGCCGACTGGAGGTGGCAAGTCAGTCTGCTTTCAGGTACCCACCCTTGCGATGGATGGCATGTGTATCGTTGTCACCCCCCTGATAGCTTTGATGAAGGACCAGGTGTCGCAGCTCCGTATGCGCGACATCAAAGCCGAGGCTGTTTATTCCGGCATGATGCGTTCAGACATCGAGCGCGTGTTGGAAAATTGTGTGTTCGGCAATTTCAAGTTCTTGTATGTTTCCCCCGAGCGTCTCGGCACCGAGTTGTTTCAGGCCAAGCTCCGTTACATGAAAAACATCTGCATGATATGTGTGGATGAGGCTCACTGTATTTCTCAATGGGGTTATGATTTCCGTCCGTCCTATCTTCAGATTGCCGAGCTGCGCAAGATGATACCCTACCATGTGCCGGTGCTGGCCCTGACCGCCACCGCCACACCGAAGGTGGTGGACGACATCCAGGAGAAGCTCTGTTTCAAGCAGAAGAATGTGTACTCGATGAGTTTTGAGCGCAAGAATCTCACTTATGTTGTCAGGCGGACGGAGAATAAAGATGATGAACTGGTACATATTCTGGATAGTGTGAAAAGCGGCAGTGCGATAGTCTATACCCGTTCGAGACGTCTGACCAGTGAGATTGCCCATAACCTGGAGTTGGCTGGAATCAGTGCAGAGAACTACCATGCCGGTCTGACTGAAGCCGAGCGCGACCTACGTCAGAAGAACTGGACAAAAGGCCGATGCCGCGTGATGGTGGCTACGAATGCTTTCGGCATGGGTATTGACAAGGCAGATGTGCGGTTGGTGATTCACTATAACATCCCCGACTCCATCGAAGCATATTTTCAGGAAGCCGGCCGCGCGGGCAGGGACGGTAAGCGGTCGTATGCCGTGTTGCTCTACAATCCCCAGGACAGGGGCAAGCTCCACCGACGAATCCCCGAGACTTATCCCGATAAGGATTATATCAGAGGAACATACGAAAACATCTGCTATTTCTTTCAGATAGGCATCGGAGAAGCCCTCAACCGTACGTTCCAGTTCAGTATGGAAAAATTCTGCAAGACATTTCGTCAGTTCCCGGTACAGACTGACAGTTCGCTCCATCTGCTTCACAATGCAGGCTACATCGACTACTGCACCGACCCCGACTTCAAGTCGCGTGTCCGGTTCGCCCTGTCGAAAGAAGACCTCTACCGCCTGCATGAGGGCAGCCAGCGCAGAGAGGCCATCATCAACTGCCTGCTTCGCACCTACACTGGTTTGTTTGCCGACTACACCTATATCGACGAACTTCAGATGTCGCATCTCACCGGTATCGGTGTAGAAGCTATCTATGAAGAGTTGAAGGGCCTGGCCCAATACCGTATTATCGATTATATTCCGAGGAGCAACCAGCCCACCATCACCTTCTTATGCGGAAGAGTGGACACCGAGATGGTGTATCTGTCGGAAGACGTATATGACAAACGGAAAGAGGACCTGACACAGCGTATTGACAAAATCCTGGACTACGCCTCCTCCACTAACCGTTGCCGCAGCCGTATGTTGCTTGAGTATTTCGGTCAGCGTGATGCCAAAGACTGTGGTCTGTGTGACGTATGCCGGTCACTCAAGCATAAAAAAAGCTCGACCGTGGCGGCCAGTGAGCAGCGTGTGGAGGAACAGATCAGCGTATTGCTCTCGGACGGTGAATGGCACAGCCTAAAAGAACTGAACACACTGAATGTGAACCGTTCCCGTATGGATGAGGCGCTGAAAACAATGGCAGAGGAAGAGCTGATCGACATGCACCTGGGAAAAATCAGAATCAACAAAAAAGACAAATAAAATGGGATTTTTAAAAAGTTTGTTCGGCGGCCGTGAAACGACCGACGAAGAGAGAGAGGCAAAGCGTCAGGAGAACAACTTTGACGTGTTGAAATACGACGGTATTCAGGCGCTGCGTATCGGCAAGACCGATTATGCGATAGCCTGTCTGACCCATGCCCTGGACATCAAAGAAGACCGTGAGGCACATATCGCCCTCGTGAATGCCTATGTTCATAAAGGAGACCTTGAAAGCTCGTGTGATGAACTGGAAGAGCTATGTGAGCTCTATCCAGATGACAAGACCTTCCCTGTGACCTGGGCTGAGACCTTGTTCCAGCTGGAGCGTTATGATGAGATGAAAGACGCATGTGCCCATGCGCTGGAGCTTGACCCGTCGCTTGCAGCCCCTCACTATCTTCTGGCCAGAGGCAGTTTTGCCATCGGGGAGATGGCAGCAGCCGAGCTGTCGGCTTCGCAGGCCATAGAGAACAACTGTGAGCTGTATGAAGCCTATCTGCTGCGTTCTGACATCCGTCTTGCAGAAGGAAAGAAAGAGGACGCTTTGGCCGATGTGGACCATTTGATCGGCGAAGACTATGTAACCGATGAGGTGCTGATGCAGAAAGGCAAGATACTGGAGTCGTCGGGCGACTTGGAAAATGCCATTATATATTATAATAATGTGTTGGAGGAAAATCCGTTTATCGAAGACGCCTACGCCAAACTGGGTTCTCTCCAGTTGCAGGTAGGAGACACTGCCGCCGCACAGGCCACACTTTCCGATGCATTGGAACAGGTTGGTGAGCGTTCCCAGATTCTGTTGCTCAGCGCTGCCATAAAGGAAGTGCAAGGCGATAAGGAAGGAGCAGCCGCCGACAAGACCCAAGCCGCAGAACTGGCTTTAGCAGAGCAGGACAGTGACGCCAACGAGGTGGATATCGAGCAGGAGATGCAAAACAAATACAATTCCATCAACCCGTTCCAATAAAAAGCAAGGATTTTGTGTCGTTTTATTACAAAACGACCCGATTTTCCCATAATTTGCTTATAAATTCAAACTTTTTATGGAAAATGTTTGGTAGGTTGTTAAATTTGCGTAAATTTGCATCGAAATCAAAATCAACGGACAATGACCAAGTCTTTCAGCGCATATTACTTTTTTTACTTTTACTTTGGCACAAAGTAAAGCGGGAATGTGTATGCGTATAAGACAACAGTTAAGACAAGGTTAAAGCATATAGGTCCCGCTCAAATGAGCGGGATTTTTTTTTGAATTATAATTTACGGACAAATGGCAAAAAGAATTGCGATACAAGGTATAGTCGGTAGTTTTCACGATATCGCCGCCCATAAGTTTTTCACAGGTGAGGAACTGGACATTATCTGTTGTGACACCTTTGAGGAGTTGTTCTCTGAGATGGAAAAAGATCCTGACATGATGGGGCTGGTGGCTATTGAGAACACCATCGCCGGAAGCCTTCTTCATAATTATGAACTGCTGCGAGAGAGCGGAACCCAGATTATCGGTGAACATAAGTTGAGAATCAGCCACAGTCTGATGTGTATGCCCGACGAAAGCTGGGATGACATCACAGAAGTGAACTCCCACCCTGTCGCTTTGATGCAATGCCGTGATTTCCTTCGTCATCATCCGCAGTTGAAAATAGTTGAGACTACCGACACAGCTGGCGCTGCCAAGGATATCAGTGAGCAGAAACTCAAGGGTCATGCCGCCATCTGCTCGAAGTTTGCCGCTCCCCTCTACGGCATGAAAATACTTGAGGAAGGCATTGAGACTAACAAGCATAACTTCACCCGTTTTCTTGTGGTTTGCAATCCCAACCACACATCCGACTATATGAAGCCCGATGAGGCAGACAAGTCAAGCATTGTGTTCTCGCTGCCTCATAGCGAAGGTAGTCTGTCGCAAGTGTTGTCGATTCTGTCGTTCTACCGTATCAACCTCACAAAGATACAGTCGTTGCCGATTATAGGTCATGAATGGGAATATATGTTTTATGTGGACCTGACTTTTGATGACTACACCCGTTACCGTCAGGCGATTGACGCTATCCGTCCGCTTATCAGCAAGCTGAAGATACTAGGTGAGTATAAGGACGGGAAATCGACAATATAAACGATTGTTGAAGAAAGCAGAGAATGCAAAGAATGCAGAGAATGTAAAGACGATTGAGGTTCTGATTTCAGAAACCTGTATTAAGCAAATACATAAATTATGATAGAGATAAAACCGGCAGAGCGGATTGCCACCGTTCAGGAGTATTATTTCAGCCGTAAAGGCAAGGAAGTGGCAAAGATGAATGCAGAAGGGAAAGACGTGATCAGTCTGGCCATCGGCAGCCCCGATATGCCCCCTTCAGAGAGAACAATCGACGTGCTCTGTGAGCATGCCCATAAAGCCGATGCCCACGGATACCAACCTACTGTTGGCATACCAGAATTGCGGAAAGCCATGGCAGGATTCTATAAGCGGTGGTATGGTGTGGAACTGGATCCTCAGACCGAGATTCAGCCGCTGATCGGCTCGAAAGAAGGTATCCTTCACGTGACGCTGGCGCTGTGCAACGTAGGCGACAAGGTGCTCGTGCCGAATCCCGGCTACCCCACCTATACTTCGCTGAACCGCATTTTAGGGACAGAGATCATCAACTACGACCTGTGCGAGGAGAACGGCTGGCATCCAGATTTCGACCAGCTGGAGGCAATGGATCTGAGCGGTGTGAAAATTATGTGGACCAACTACCCACATATGCCTACCGGGGGGCGTGCCACCCGAGAGCTTTACGAACAACTGGTGGCATTCGCACGGAAGCACAATATCGTGATTGTGAACGACAACCCCTACAGCTTTATCCTGAACGAGGATGAGCACTTGAGTATCCTGCAGGTGCCAGGTGCCAAGGAATGCTGTATTGAGTTCAACTCCATGTCGAAGAGCCACAACATGCCCGGCTGGCGAGTTGGTATGCTTGCTACGAACAGCACGTTTGTTCAGTGGATTCTGCGTATCAAGACCAATATCGACAGCGGAACATTCCGACCATTACAACTGGCAGCAGCAGAGGCATATAACAACAGCGACGAATGGCACTGGACCTCCAACGTGGAACTGTATAAGAGCCGCCGGAAGATAGCCGAGCAGATTATGACGGCGCTGGGATGCCAGTTCGATCCGAAGCAGCAAGGTATGTTCCTCTGGGGCAGGATTCCTGACAGCTACGGCGACGTGGAAGAACTGACCGAGAAGGTGCTGCACGAGGCACGGGTGTTTATCACGCCAGGCTTTATCTTCGGCAGTAACGGCAGGCGGTACGTGAGGATTTCGCTGTGTGCGAAGAACGATAAGATGGAAGAGGCACTGAGCAGAATTGGAACTTTGAACTTTGAGGTTTGAAATGCGAAAAATGGTGAAAACAGGGAGACGGGGCATGCCCACGTCTCTACAAGCAGACAAAAATCAATACAGAAATTATAAAACAACTAAATATGGAATTAGAATTACAACCATTGAATCTGCCTGGGATTGAGCCGGAGCGTCCGTTGGTGATAGCCGGTCCGTGCAGTGCTGAAACGGAAGAACAGGTGATGACAACCGCCAAGCAATTGGCTGCAAACAACATCAAGATTATGCGTGCTGGCGTGTGGAAACCACGTACGAAACCCGGCGGTTTTGAGGGGCATGGAGAGAAGGCACTGCCATGGCTGCAGCGAGTGAAGCAAGAGACTGGTATGCTGATTGCCACCGAGGTGGCTACCCCTGCTCATGTGGAGGCAGCCTTGAAAGCCGGTATCGATATCCTGTGGGTAGGTGCCCGCACAACAGCCAACCCGTTTGCCGTACAAGAGTTGGCTGACTCTCTGAGGGGGGTGGACGTGCCGGTGCTGGTGAAGAACCCTGTCAACCCGGACATCGAGTTGTGGATTGGCGCGCTGGAGCGTATCAACGGAGCCGGCATCAAGCGGCTGGGGGTGATTCACCGTGGTTTCTCCAGCTACGACCGTAAGATTTACCGCAACCTCCCGATGTGGCAGATTCCGATAGAGCTTAACCGCCGTATTCCACAGATTCCGATTTTGTGTGACCCAAGCCATATCGGCGGACGCC